>CAJIBX010000310.1_pt1 | contig 16739 bp, 12 predicted proteins | sample 9199471 | NCBI WGS metagenome assembly CAJIBX01 (sample SAMEA7708317, study PRJEB35096) | sediment metagenome | biome: marine neritic benthic zone biome [ENVO:01000025]; feature: sediment [ENVO:00002007]; material: shallow marine sediment [ENVO:03000034] sea grass bed [ENVO_01000059] ...
CGCACCACCCGGAAGGTGAACGTGAATGTCGATCTTCTGTAGGAAGTCTTCCGGCAGACCCAACCGCAACGCCCGCGTACGCACGAAAGTGAATGCGGCGGCCGCCGACTCCTTGAGGACATCACCCATGTTTCCGGTCAAGTGAAGCTTGCCCGTGCCTGGCATACGGGTCGCTTCGACGAACAGGAGGTCTCCGCCGGCTGGCGTCCACGCCAGTCCCGTGGCGACGCCCGGCCTCGCTCGGCGCTCCATCCGTTGCTTGCGCTGCTTCGGGGGGCCGAGGACTTCCTCGACGAACTCCGGGTCCGCCTCGATTCGAACATCTTCGCCGTGCGCAACGCGAACGGCGACGGCACGACATATCGCAGCGGCCTGCTGCTCGAGCTTTCTGACTCCTGCTTCGTTGGTGTAGCGGTCGATCATCGCCTCGATGGCTTCGTCGTTGAAGTCGAGGCGTTCCGGTGACAGGCCATGGTCGCTGAGCTGTCGAGGAATCAAGAATTCGCGGGCAATCGATTGCTTTTCCTGAGCCGTGTAGCCCGGGATCTCGATCACCTCCATGCGGTCGAGGAGTGCATGCGGGATGGTGGCTTTCTGGTTGGCCGTGGCGATGAACATCACCTGGCTCAGGTCGAAGGGCACGTCGAGGTAGTGGTCGGTGAACTCCCTGTTCTGCTCCGGATCGAGGACCTCCAAGAGAGCACTTGCTGGATCACCGCGGTGGTCGATGCCGAGCTTGTCGATCTCGTCCAGGATCATCACGGGATTGCGGCTTGCCGCCTTCTTGAGTCCCGTCACTATTCGACCCGGAAACGCACCGACGTACGTGCGCCGATGACCGCGAACCTCTGATTCATCCGAGACACCCCCGAGCGACACACGGGTGAAGCGCCTCCCCGATGCTCGCGCGATCGACTTGGCGAGTGACGTCTTTCCCACACCAGGCGGTCCGACGAAGCAGAGGATCGGTGCCCTCCCGTCGGTCCGAAGCTTGCGAACGGCGACGTATTCCACGATGCGCTTCTTCGGTTTGGCGAGCCCGTAATGGTCTTCGTCCAATACGCGACGCGCTTGCGCCACATCGAGCCGATCGGGGGTGCTCTTTGTCCAAGGCAGGTCGGCGAGCCACTCGACATAGCCTCGAGCAACGTGATACTCGCTGCTGCTCGAGTTCATCGTGGTCATCCGGCGAAGCTCACGGCGAGCTGCCGCGGAGGGTTCGGGGGGGAGCTCCGCTCGGGCGATTCGCTCTCGGAGCGCTTCCAGCTCCTCTTCCTCTTCGTCCGATTCCCCTAGCTCTTGCCGGATGGCCTTGACTTGCTGGCGGAGCAGGTACTCGCGCTGCGATTTGGACATTTCTTCCTCGACCAGGGACGAAATCTCTCTTTTCACACGCAGCACGTCGGATTGACGATTGACCAGGTCGAGCACTTTGCGGATTCGCTCGCGTACCTCGAGCGTCTCGAGAACCATTTGCTTTGCGTCGTTACCGACAGGAAGGCTCGAGGTGATCAGATCAGCAAGAGCTCCAGGCTCGCGCACGTTGTCCAGGATGTGTGTCGATTCCCGTGGAGCAGAGGGAAGAAGATCGAACAGTTGTCTTGCCGATTCGCGCAGATGTGCGGCGAGTGCTTCGATCTCGACCTCGACCGAGGGCGCTTCGTGGAAGCGATGAACGCGCGCCCTCATCGACGGGTGTCGACTGAGGGGCTCGTCGATTCGCATGCGACAGACCCCCTGCAACACCACGCTGTACTGGCCAGAGCTCAGACGGATGACCTTGAGGACCCGGGCGATCGTACCGATCTGGTAGATCTGCTCGAACGTCGGGTCCTCGATCTCGGGTCGATGCTGGGTGACGACACCGATCGCCGGTCGATCTTGGCCACACGCTTCTTCGATGAGTCGCACCGACCGCGGACGGCCGACATTGACAGGCACGACCGATGCAGGAAACAGTACCGAGTTGCGCAGTGGCAAGATCGGCAAAATGGGTTCGGAACCCGCTGGAAAGATCGAATCCGCCATCCCGATTACGCAATGATATTCAAGATCTAGCCCCGCAGCAATCGATCGGCTACTGTGACCAGCGAACAACCGCTCGCGACCGAATCAGCTGCGGTTTTATACGCCTTTTGGGCACACGATGACAGAGGACCGTGCCGTCGACTGAACTACGCGCCTTGACCGACTTCACCCTCGCCGATCTCGAGGGAATCCGCCTCTTGCTGAGGGGGGGCTCGATCATCGACTGGCATCGGCTGAACTTCGCCAATGAAGCCGAAGCGCGCCAGTTCGTCGCGGCGCAGTCTGTTCAGCTGGATATCCGTGATGACCGTGAGCGCGTGGATGCGATCAAGAATGCGGCGATCGAGTACCTCAGGCAGCACTTCGATTTCCCGATTCCCAAACCGGTGGCCAAGCGGGACCTGGTTGGCCTGTTGATGCTGGCATCCCAGAAAGGCCACCGACAGCTATGTGCATGCGCGATTCTAAAGGTAATGCACATCATCCATCACATCGATGCTCGGGAGTTGCTCTTCGTGCTCCCGACGTCGGACGAGGAGGTGTTTCATCTCGTCGAGCAAAAGGTGTACCGCGTGATGGGCCAGGCCCTATCGAAGGGATTTCCTATCGTCGAGTTCATCGGGGGTCGCAAGAAGAAAGACTCCGTGTACACCAAGCTCCTTTCCAAGCCCGACGTAAGCGCAGCGCAGGTTTACGACAAGGTTCGCTTTCGGATCGTGACCCGCTCTCCCCACGATGTATTTCCGATTCTCAACTTCCTACAACGTGAGTTGTTTCCCTTTAATTTCGTGATTCCTGGGCAATCGACGAACACGTTGGTGCGTTTTCACGAGTATTGCCAGGAACAGACTGCGTTGCGGAAGCACGTTCCAAATCTACAGCTACCGCTCGATCTAGAAGATGGCCTGTCCTCGATCGACAATCGTTTCACCGCACCGAGTTACCGCGTGGTGCATTTCGTCGTCGACATGCCCGTCCGCGTGCCGGACCGTCTGCTCGATAAGACGCCGGAGGGCGCACAAAATCTCGGGCGAACCGTATTCGTCCAGACGGAGTTCCAGGTGATCGACCAGCGCACCGATGAAGGCAACGAAGCGGGCGATGCCAGTCACGCGGCCTACAAGGAGCGCCAGAAGATGGCGGTCATGCGCCGACTCAAGGTCGGCAGATTCTCCTGACCGCCATCCGTCTGGCTGCTGCTATGAGCGCCGTCAGCCCGCGTCGGCTGGTGCGAACGCCTCGAAAGGCACGCCGATCATGTCGACGCCCAGCACGAAGACGAAGCCCTGCGTCTCTCCAAGCTCGCCGCCGAGGTCAACCGTCTCGAGATCGGTCGGATCACACGCTGGCCCGCGGAGTAGATCGATGAGCGGCGAACCGCCGATCGGCGGTGGCAGATCTGCCGGGAGTGTCGTGTTCTCCGCAGCCTCGAGCGTGACGAAGCCGAGGAGCGCACCGTCCGTGATCGCGGTCGCAGGGCTACCGACGAAGGAGCCAGCCATGGAGGCCGCCACCACCGGGATGCTCACCGTGCCGAGATTCAGCAGGAGCTCCCCGCCGTCGACCGCGCCGCTGAAGCAGCCGTCCGTTCCGAACGTGGCGCTGACGGTCTGACTGCCCAGGGTTTGTGTGCAGTCGTCTCCCCCGCTCACGGTCAGCGTGACCGCGTTTGGTTCGATTTCCGAGTCGGGCTCGCAGGCAACGTTGGTCCCAGGACTCGGATCCGCGCAGACACCCGGCCCGAAGGAACCTGGGGCGCCCTCGGTGCTGAAGCTGTCGAAGGACAGAATCAACGAGAGGTCGAGCAGTGCGTCCTCGTCGTCGGCGGCATCGGTACACACCGCCGTGTTGATCAGGTTGTTGGCAAGCGTCGTCAGGTCACTGGCGCAAGTCACGCCGCCGTCTGTGCCCGCCGAGTTCAGAAAGAGGCCTGGGGCGTCGATACTGATCGCGTCCGCGCGAAAGGCGTTCGAGGCGATCGAGTCGAAACCGCAGACCGACGGTGGGTCCGGCTCGCAATCGGCACCATCGGGGACACAACCGTCGGGTTCTTCCTCGACCTTGGTGCCACCACAACCGAATACGAAAAGGGCGCTGCCGAGCAGGCCCGCGAGAAGGATTCTAAGGCTCATGGTAGATTCTCCTGAGCCCGGCTTCTCTACGCTAAATCGTACAAAAGGCGTGTCCGCGAAGCAATCCCGGTTACGGAACTATCGCTGCTTTATCCAATGATCGCGAATCCTTGGCGTCATTCCTTTAACGAAAAAGGGCCGGCATTTCGGCCGGCCCTTCTTGCGTTTGTGTGTGGGTGCCTGTGCTCAGGAGCCCGTGTCGAACGGAACGCCGATGTAATCGACGGCCATCACGAAGACGAAGCCGTCCGTCTCGCCGAGCTTGCCGCCGAGATCGACCGTCTCCACATCGTTGGGATCACAGTCGGGTCCGCGAAGCAGATCGATGAGAGGCGAGCCACCGATGGGCGGTGGAAGGCTGCCCGGGAGTGTCGTTTTCTCCGCGTCTGCGACGGTGATGAAGCCGAGGAGTGACCCGTTGTTGATCGCGGTCGCGGGGCTACCCACGAACGAGCCAATCACGGAGGCGTTCACGACCGGTATATTCACCGTGCCGAGATTCAGAAGAAGGGTCGACACCACATCGCTGGTGACGCAACCGTCTGGGTCAGCGGAAGCGTTGACCGTCTGGCTGCCCAACGTGCTGCTGCAGTCCGAGGTGCTGGTCGTCAGCGTCACCTCTGCGGCATCCTCCTCGTTCATCGTGCACATGATGTCCGTGCCTGGGGCCGGATCATCGCAATCGCCGATGGGACCGAACAAGCCGTCGGCGCCGGTGTCACTAAACTCCGAAAAGTAGAGGATCAGCGTGAGGTCGAGCAGGTCGTCCTCGTCGTCCGCGGCATCCGTGCACACCGCTGTGCCGATCAGGTTGTTGGCGAGCGTCGTGAGGTCGCTAGCGCAGGTCACGCCGCCATCGGGGCCGGCCGAGTTCAGGAACAGACCGGGGCTATCGATGCTTAGCGAGTCGAGGCGGAACGCGTTCGAAGCAGTGGAGTCGAACCCACAGCCTGTTGCGGGCGGGCCGCCGTCGTCGCCGCCGCCGTCGTCGCCGCCTGCGTCCTCGGTATCCCCACCATCTTTGCTGCCGCTGCTGCCGCAACCAAATACTGAAAGCGAGCTGACCATCAGCACGCAGAAGGCTAATCTTGTGAGTTTCATACGTCCTTCTCCTTCGGGCCCGTAAACATCTCGGGTGATCTCATAGCACCCCAGGGAAGCCGCTTCTAGCACGAGACTTCAGCGGCGGACAAGCTCGTGATGTCCGATTGGGACCCACCATTCCCGAGAAACACGTGCAGGAGACGACAGTCACCTGAACAGATGCTGCCGCAGGGTTAGCCTAACGTTTTGTTTTGATTGTGATTTCTGCGGTGGCTTGGTTGCGGGCGGCATCGGTCACCCGAGTTGCCACGATGTGAGCCCCTGCGCCAAGCTCCGTCAATTCCATGAAAAAGCGCTCGTCGGCGGAATCCAACAATCCGTCGACCGGAAAGACGTCATGCCAAGCTCCGCCGTCCACCGCGATCTCGATGCGCGAGATAGGACCGAGGCCATCGACCGCGCGCCCCTCGACTCGATTCCGCTTTTGCGAGAGCTGGCGGATCGTAGGCGGATGATTGTCGATGAGCAGAGGCTCCGAATCCGCCGTGGCGGCAAGTGCGAGTGACTTGGGGTTGGCTCGCTCGTCGCTCGCTTCGACACGGACGACGTAATGGCCGTCGGGCACACTGTCGGTCTCCCATGTGTATTGGTTCTTCGTCAACACGACGTCATCGCGAAACACGTCGCGCCAAATCGTCTGGCTTTCCTCACGGAAGCGGAGTCGAAAGCGCAGCTCGTCCCCATCGGGATTGTCGACGTCCCACGTGAGTGGGTAGCGCGTGGATCGAGCGGGCTGTCTGGCGGGCTTTCCGGGAAGCGGCTTGGCCGGTGTCTTCTTCAATCGCACGTTGGACACTCGGCCTCGTTGATTCTGCGGCAGGTAGAAAAGCTCGACGGCGCGCAGGACCGCTTTGCTGTTTCTGGGGAAACGAGCACGGACCTGGATGAAGCGGGCCGATGGGCTCTTGGCCTTGCCTGCTACCTTCGCCCATGGTGACCAGCCTTCGTTGGGCTCCTTGGTGTTGCCCGAGCGAGTCTCGAACTCGAACTTGCCGGACCCGCGCCATGCCATCCGCCCCCATCGCGAGACGAATTTTGCGTCGAGAACCTTGCTCGTCCAGATCGCTTTCTTGGGCGTGCCGGCCTTGACACGATAGATGGCCGCGCTGTCTCCCGTAGCGAAAACCGGTGCGGCGCCCTGCAGGTCGAGCGCTAGGACCTGCCTTTCCTCTACATCGACCCAGGTCGCGTGCTGACCATCCGCAAAGACCCGAAAGATGCGTCCTTCGTTACCCGCGCCCACCAGGATCGCGCCGGTGTCGTCCCACTCGACCACCGTAAAGTGGCCGTCGTCTCTCTTGAGCAGGCGTTCGACACGACGGTCCGCATCGATGCGCCAGAGTCTTCCCTTGCCGAGACGAGGGCGTTTCGGTGGTGGGGGCGGCGGCGCGACCCGGCCACCGACCGAGGGCAGGCTCGGTTTCGCCCTGCTGACCGCAGCGGGCGGGCTGGCGAACTCGTTTGCAGCGACCGCGAGGACGTTCCCACGGAAGGCGATGGCGGTGATCTCGTTACCGGGAAAGTCATGGAGGACCTCGGAGCGTCCCTTACCCGAGATCCTGAGGACCAGAGCGTCGTCGCTGGTGCCCGCATAGAGGTCGCCCTTGGCTCCAACGGCCAGGCTCATGACGTGCGCCGCGGTCGCGTCGTACAACACGGAGGCTTTGCCCTTCTTGTCGATGGTGAAGACCTTGCCCTCGGCTCCCGTTCCCGCGACGAGCTTTCGCCGGCTCTCGTCATAAACCAAGGCCCAGACGTGCTCGGTGTCGGGGAGACGCACGAGCTCTCTTGCTTTGTTCTCCCCCGTGATCGCGAATATGCGACCTTCTGGAAGCGTCGCGGCGTAGAGCGTTCGATTCCAGCCGAACGTGAGCGCGGACACCATGAGTTGGCCCGTCTCGGCGTAGGGACGGATCTTATCGCCTTTCAGTCGATAGACCTTGCCGTCGGTGCCCGTTCCCACGAACACCGAGCCATCCCGGGCGCGCGCAAGGCTGCTCGCGACAGGCACGTTTTCGAGCTCGAAGCGTTTGGTGCTGACGCCCAGCGTAACGGTGCCAATCGACTGAACCGAGGTCCCTTCGAGCTCGCCCGCCCCCAGGGAGGCCGCGTCATCCAGCACGAAGCTCTGGGTCGTGACCGCCGCTGCGGTCGCGGAAAGCGCCGCGATTCCGATGACCCCCACCCCTGCCCAGATTCGTCGTCTCATCTAGCCGTCACTCCCCGCGCAGCTCTTGCGTTGCGATATTGCGGACGCGTAGCGTCATTTGAGTTCCGCCCACCACGACCTCGCCCAATGGAAGCTCCTGTCGCTCCTTGGTGACGAATGCCGCCCCACTGGGCGACGCGCTTGCGACCTGCAGTGTGTTCAGCGCGGACGCGGGTAGGGAGTCGACGACGTGGCCCTCGAACCGGAGTCCCCGAGTGGGCATTTGAAGTGACACCACCAGCGACGTCGCAGGATAGCCGCTCTGAACGCGCTTGATCAGATCGTCCAAGCTTCGCGCTCGGGGTTGCTCGGGGCGCACGCGGTTCCCTGGTGCGACCGTGAGTCGGACGGTCTTGCCGGCCGCGGCCTGTGGAATACGCACCTGAAAGGTCTTCACGACGTCGTCGCGGTCGACCCGGCGCAGCCGAACGTAGATGGGAATGGTGCTTCCGGGATCGACGACCTCGTGTGAAACGGACGCCTCGACCACCTGAAAGATCTCCCGGCTGAATTCGACGTCGAGATCCAACTGGACGGAGGTAATACGCGATGTTTCAAACGGGTTGGCGAAAGCCGCCTCCATGAGACTGAACATGCGGAGTGAAGCGAGGAGGTTCGGGCTGCTTGGACCGCTGCTGACGAAGCCGTGATCCTCGAGCTCGATCACGCCCCGACCCTCGACGCCGACTCGACTCTTCGCACGGTAGATCACGTCCGTTACGTCGCTCGCGGTCGTCTTGAGTGCGTTGGCGATGACGGTGAAGGCAAGCATCGGCGAGAGCAGTCGGTGGCTTGCGATCTCGACATTCCACTCGGTCTTCGGGGCACCCTCGGCGCCACGAACCTTGAGCCGGACCGGAATGCGTGCGGCTTCGCGTTGGGTGTCGATGACGATCGCGGGTTGTCGGTCGTGGATCAGCGTGCCCGCCGGGGCAAGTGCCTCGGCGATTTTGAACGAGCGCATCTCGCTCACCAATATGTGGAGGATTCGAGCCGTGGCCGTGGGAATCCCGAGCTCGCCTGCGTTGAGCATCGGGTGGCCGAAGGCGATCACCCGCCCCCGACCTCCGACGTACGTCACGGTGCCGATTCCGTTGACCGACACGTCGCCCCTGGCAAGCTCTACCGCGATGGCGCCCCCGTCGACGAAGCGGCCCCCGCCGCTGCCCTTGCCGCGGGATGAAGTCGCGACGCCCGCCTGTGTCGGAACCAGGCCGAGACCCTCGAGCTCTTTCCCGAGCATGTTGGCCACGGAGTCGGTCAGTCCTCCCAGCATGATCGGGGTCTGGGCGGCCCTCAGCCCGACGGGACCTTTGCGCGTGCTCACCCGCGCTTGATGGGCGCGCAACGTAGAAAACGCCGTGATAGGCGATTCCCCCCGGTACGCAGGCAGTCCCGCCAAGCGGTGGCGCGTCTTGGTGACCTTGGGCGGTTTGAGCTTCCCGAGTGGTTTCGACCCCGGGAAGGCACCCCGGCGGATCGGACGGACCATCTCGGCGAGCATGTTGGCGATCGGCGTGACACCCACCACGGGATCGGTTCCGTAGGGCCATCCGTACGAGTACGCACCGGCGAGCCGACCGTCGAGGTAGATCGGGCTGCCGCTCATTCCGCCCACGCCGCGCGCTCGATCGAGGATGGGGTGCGGGGTTCGGATCAGGATCAGACTCTGGTTTGGACGGAAATCCTTGAGTACATCGATCACCTCGACATCGAAGCGCTCAGGCTCGGTCCCCTTGAAGACGCTCAAGCCATAGCCCTTCATACCAGACACGATCTCGTCGACCCCGATCGTGCTTGGCTTGCTCTTGGCCATCGCGCCGCCGACGAGCAGGAAGCTCACGAGCATCAGAACCGACGAAATGAGTCGTTTCACGTCCTCAGCTTATCAGCTCTACTCGGCGGGCGTGGGCGCAAGCTGGATCGACTCGATCAAGGCACGAAGTGCCTCGAACCGAAAGGGCTTGATAAGGGTGGCCGCCGCGTCGATGAAGCTGTCGCGTACCTGAACATCTGAGCGCTGCTCGGCCATCAGAATCACGGGCGTGGCGGGGAATCGCTCCCTGAGGCGTTCGGCGAGCCGCAGACCCCCCATCCCCGGTAGGTTCTCGGCGATCAGCACGAGATCGGCGTCCCACTGGTCGATGACCGTGAGCGCACCGTCGGGGGAGCTCGTGCCAATCACTCGGTTGCCCTCGACTGTCAGCATGCGGGCCAACTGCCACTGCAAGTCGGGGTCACTCTCCACGATCAGGATGTTCCTGTACCGTGGGTCGCCTGGTGCGATGGGCTTCGATTCTAGAATTTCACTGACCCCCTTGCTCGCGATGCCTGGAACACAAGACAAGCAACCGATGATCTTGGCGAGATCTTCCCGCCCGCTAGGTCAGGGCAAGGATAGGACCCGGCCGGAAAATTCGCAATCGAGTCTCCTCTAAGGAGATGAAATCATTGAATTAGTGAATCTGGGCACGCGCCTCAGACGGCCCCGCGGGGGCCGCCTGTTTGGCGGTGACCGCCTTTTCACCGTGAAACGTTTGCCCCGCGGCGGCCATGTCGACGAGGATCTTGGCGGGCGCGAAGCGAGCTCCGTGCTCCTTTTCGAGCACCCGTAGGCGCGACACGATGTCCGGGACGCCCACGGCATCGATGAATCGGAAGGGCCCGCCTCGGAAGGGCGGGAAGCCGAGGCCGAAGACCGCGCCCACATCGCCGTCGCGGGCGCTGCGAAGGATGCCCTCCTCGAAGCAGCGGGCAGCCTCGTTCACGAAGCAAAGCGCGCAGCGCCAGGCGATCTCTTCGGAGGACACGTCCTTGTTGGTGGGTCGAATGCCCAGCACGTCGTAGACCGTCTCGTCGACGCCTTTCTCCTTGTCGCCGTAGAGGTAGAAGCCGCGTTTGTTCTTGCGGCCGAGGCGATTGTCTTTGATGAGCTTGTCCATCCCGTCAGGTGCCAGGAGGCGGTCACCGAAGGCTTCGTGCATGATCTTGCCCACCTTGGCGCCGACATCGATGCCGACTTCGTCGGTGAGCTTCACCGGTCCGACGGGGAAGCCCCAGTCGAGCATGGCACGGTCGATTTTTTCGATCGGTACGCCCGACATGAACAGGTGGGCCGCCTCGTTCATCATCGGTGAGAGAACGCGAGAGGTGTAAAAGCCCACGCCGTCTTTGACCACGATGACGTGCTTGCCCTGACGCTTACCGAGCTCCACGCACGTGGCGGTGACCCAGTCTGCGGTCTTGTCGGTGACGATAATCTCGAGCAGCGGCATTTTGTGCACTGGCGAGAAGTAATGCATGCCGATCACGGTCTCCGGGTGCCTGCTCGCTTCAGCGATCTTGGTGATTGGGAGGGAGGAGGTGTTCGACGCGAAGATCACGTCGCTGTCGGTGAGCTCCTCGATATCGCGGACCATGCGGTGCTTGAGTCCGAGGTCCTCGAAGACGGCCTCGATCACTACATCGACATCCTTGAAGCCACTGTAGTCGGTGGTGCCCGTCGTTTGGAGCATCAGCTCATCGGCATCCATGGGCGACAGGCGCTTTCGCTTCACGCGGCCGTCGATGATCTTCCGCACGTAACGAAGTCCTGCGAGCACACCGTCCGCGTCCTTGTCTTTGAGCCGCACCGGGACTTTGGCGAGCGCCGTAGTGACGTAGGCGATGCCCGCGCCCATCAGACCTGCGCCGAGCATGCCCACCTTCTTTACTTCCCGGGGCTTGACCGATGGGTCGTCGACCCCGGTGTCTTTCTTGAGTGCGGTGGTTGCGAAGAAGAGGCTGATCAGATTGGCTGCCTCTGGGGTCGTGAGCAGCTCACCGAATCCTTTGACCTCGGCTTCGAGACCTGCCTCGAAGCCCCGCTCGAGGCCGATCTTGACGCAGTCGATGATGCGGTCTTGAGCTGGGTAGTTGCCGCGAGTCTGCTTGTGGAGCTGCTTGCGCGCCTGATCGAACAGTACTTTTCGGCCGACCGGGTTTCCAGCAAGGGCGAACTCGGTGAGCGATTCCCGGTCTTGAAGCGCGTCGAGCAGGCTCTTGCGTTCGGGTTTCTTGTCGATCAGCGATAGTGCGAGCTCGGCGGCGGTTTCGATCAGGATCGGCCGCGGCACGACGTCGTCGACCAGGCCGAGCTTGAGTGCTTTCTTCGCACCGACCTGTTTGCCGGTGAGCATGAGATCGAGCGCGGGCTGAACGCCGATCAGGCGAGGCAGGCGCTGCGTACCACCTGCGCCAGGCAGCAGTCCGAGCTGGCACTCCGGCTGACCGAACTTGGTCTTGCTGCTGTCCGATGCGACCCGTGCATGGCAGGCGAGGGCCACCTCGCAGCCTCCGCCGAGTGCGACCCCGTGAACCGCTGCCACCACGGGTTTTGGGAAGCCCTCGATGCGATTCATCGCCTGCTGGCCACCCCGTGAGACCGCCTCGCCGTCTGCTGGAGTCTTCACCGCGTTGAGCATGGTGATGTCGGCGCCGGCGATGAAGCTGTCTTTCTTGCCGGACGTGAAGACCACCGCCTTCACCGCAGGGTCTTTTTCGAGGGTGTCCAGCGCGCTGCCGAAGTCGTCGGCGAAGTCCGGTTTGAGGGTGTTCATCGCCTCGCCGGCAATGTCCATGGAAAGCACCGCAACGCCGTCGGCGCGTTTTTTGATCGATAGAGCGCTCATGCTGCCTCCAACACCATGGCGGCACCGAGGCCGCCCGCTGCGCATGCGGTGCACAAGGCCAGCTCGCCACCGCGTCGTTTGAGCTCACGAAGAGTTTGGGTGATCTGCCTCGCACCGGTCGCGGCGAAAGGATGACCGAGTGAAATCGACCCACCGTTCACATTGAATTTGTTCCAGTCGATCTCGCCGATCGCCTCGCTTCGACCGAGCTGTCGCTCCGCCCATTCCTTCGACTCGAACGCTTGAGTATTGGAGAGGATCTGCGCGGCGAAGGCCTCGTGCATATCGATGAGATCGAGATCGGAGAGCTTGATGCCCGCGCGGTCGAGCGCGGTGGGAGTCGCGTAGGATGGGCCCATGAGAAGCTGACCCTTCGGATCGAGCGCAGCAAACGCGTAGCTCCGAACGAAACCAAGTGGTTCGAAGCCGAGGGCCTTGGCTTTGTCCTCGCGCATCATCAACATGGCGCTCGCGCCGTCGGTGAGGGGCGAGCTGTTGCCGGCCGTCACGGTGCCGTGCTTCTTGTCGAAGGCCGGGCGGAGCTTGGCGTAGCTTTCGAGCTTGGTGTCCTTGCGGACGAGGTTGTCTTCGCGGATGTGGGTCCCGTAACGGTTGGGGACGAAGACGTCCATCACCTCGTCGTTGAACTTGCCTTCGGCCCACGCCCGCGCCGCCAAGGTGTGACTGCGGTGGGCGAACTCGTCCTGCGCTTCGCGCGAGATGTGGTTTTCTTTGGCCATCTGCTCGGCGCTCTCGCCCATGGTGAGACCGGTGGAGAACTCCTTCACTGCCGGAGGAACCGGCGCGAGGTCGCGCGGTCTCAGACCCGCAAAAGCCTGCATGCGTTCTCCGAGGCTTCGCGCCTTGGTTGCGGAGATGAGGGCGTCGGCCAGGCGCTTGGACACCGTGATTGGGACATCGCTTGCGCTGTCGGCGCCGCCTGAGATCCCGCAGTCGATCGCATCGGCCATGATCGATTCGGCTACGTTGACGGTCGACTGGTAGCTGGTCGCACATGCTCGAGACACGCTGTACGCCTCGATGTCGCGCGGCATTCCGGTGCCGAGAACGACTTCGCGCGCGATGTTCGGCGCAGGAATCGATGGGACGACCTGCCCGTAGACGACCTGCTGGATCTCGCTCGGGTCGATGCCCGTTCGCTGGAGCAGCTCGGCGACGGCGATCTTGCCGAGATCCAAGGCGGAGACCTCTTTGTAGGCGGTCCACTGCTTTGCAAAAGGAGTACGTAGGCCGGCGACGATCGCGACCCGCTTGCCCGGGGATGGTGTCATGGCGTCCTCTAATGAATGGTCATTCAGTCAGGGGAATTGAGCGTGGTACCCAGGGCCGGTGGTGTCAAGGACGGCTACCTTCGCCGAGGCTCGCGGTCCTCGGCACTGCGAGTTAGACTCGCTCGATGCGCCGTCTGCCCCTCGCCGAAAGTCGCGCCGCCGTCTACGAGGCGCTTCCGCCGAGGCCTAGGTCCTTCACCGCAATTCCCGCACTTGGGGACGCCCAAGGCAGGCGCTACGACTACCTTCGGTTGAGCGTCACAGACCGGTGTGACTTGGCGTGCGTGTATTGCATGCCCCCTGGCGGCGAAGAGGACCACGCCGTTCGTCGCAATCTGCTCACCTTCGAGGAAGCCGCGCGCATCGTCACGGTGTTCGTGCAGGGCGGAATTCGACGCGTGCGTTTGACCGGCGGCGAGCCGCTGATCCGAAAAGACATCGTGCGCTTGGTCGATTTGATTTCCCGCGAAGCGGGCGTCGATGACGTCGTCATGACGACCAATGCGACGCGTCTCTCGGAGCTCGCTGGACCGCTGTGGCGTGCCGGGCTTCGCGGCGTGAACGTCTCACTCGACACGCTCGACCCGGACCGCTTCCACGACATCACACGCGGCGGAAACCTCCGCGAAGTGCTGGCAGGAATCCACGCTGCGCTCGAAGTAGGCATGGAGGTCAAGCTCAATACCGTTGCACTTCGCGGCAAGAACGACGATGACGTTGCCTCCATCGTCGATTACGCGTGGGAGATCGGTGCGACCCCCCGATTCATCGAGCTCATGCCGCTCGGGGAGGGAGCGAAGCTTCCCATGAATATGCGCATACCCGCGGCCGAGATCATCGAACGACTTGGCTCCCGCCTGAAGAAGGCGGAACCCCAGGGAGTCCAGGGTCGGGGGCCCGCCAAGTACCTGAGCGCTACCGGTCATCCGGACAGACGCGTTGGCTTCATTACCCCGCTCAGCGACGAGTTCTGCGGAACGTGCAATCGCGTCCGCGTCACCGCACGTGGGGACATTCGCGCGTGCTTGGCATCGCGGCGCGCCGTTAGCCTGAGGGACATCGTGCGTAGCGGTGGCGAGAATCTCGATCTAGCCTGGGCGATGCATTGGTCGCTGTCTGGCAAGGCCGATGGCCACTTCTTTCTGGATGCCTCGGTCGACGAACATCATCAGGTGGGCATGAGCCTCATTGGCGGCTAGGACGCGTGACCGTGCTCAGGAAAACCCTCGCGACTTCCGCCGTGGCGGTCCTGGTCAGTGCCTGCTCGGTTTCCTCCGAACCGGTGCGGGAGTGGACACCCGAAGACCACGTTCAGCCACCCGAAAGCCAAATCGATCCGAGCCGTGTGCCGCAGCGACAAGTCACCAATCCCGCGGAGCAGACCGCGCTCTTGTGGCAGGGGCTGTGCGCCTCGTGTCACGGCTCGACGGGGCGCGGCAACGGTTGGGAGCTCCAGGCAGGCGTCGACTTCACCTCTGCCAAATGGCAGAAAAGCCGCACCGACTCCCAAATCACGAACCAGATCAAAGTGGGCGCGGCGCCGATGCCCTCGTTTGCCAATCGGCTCACCGATGCGGAGATCGCAGCGCTCGTGAAGCATATCCGTGGCCTGGCGCCCGCGAGCTCGCCCAAGTGATCAATCGCGCATCAAGGTCTGGATGAGCTTTTGGAGTTGCTTGCCGGCCTGATGAATACGTCGGAGGTCGGTCAGCTCTTGGTCGCGCCCGGCCTTTTCGGCATCTTCGATGAGAAGCTCCGAGTAGCCAATGATGACGTTGAGTGGCGTTCGCAGCTCGTGTGCGATGTCCATCTCGGGGTCGGCGGCGGTTCGTGCGCGGCGATCGCCCTTGCGACTCGTGCCCTGGCCCATCGGGCGGCGCATGATGATGTACCCATCGAGCTTTCCGTGCTCGCCGACCAGCGTGCTCGCGCTGGCTTCGCAGGCGATCCCGCCGCCCTGGTAGCGATTGCAATGCGCGGCCGACACGACCGCCTGGCCGGGCGTGGGTAGGGTCCACGCCTCACCCAGGACCTCGGCGCCATCTTGGTCGACGATGGCCTGAGGTGGGTGACCCATCACCCGCGTGAAAGCGGGGTTGATGTAGACCGTTCTTCCGCGGGCATCCCGGATCTCGACGGCGATGTCGATCGTATCGAGCAGATCTCTGACTAGCCTTTGGTCGAAGTTCTTCATCGGCGAGGCGACGATAGCACTTCTTGGAGAACCTCTGGAACGTCGGTCATGATACCGTCGACGCCCAGGGCGAGGAGGCGCTGCATCTCATCGGGGTCGTCGATCGTCCAGACGTGGACTTGGATGCCGTGTCGGTGCGCCGTCTTGACGAAGCGGCGCGTGACCACCGTTAGGTTTTCATGTCGGGGTGGTACCTGCAGAGCGTCGAAGTCGAACTTGGACCATCGGCCAATGCCCAGTCGGGCGCGCCACCAAAACCTGCGGATCGCCCTTGCGCCACCCGATGTCGGTACGCTCCGCCCGCAAAGCCGTCGAAAGTGATCGATTGCGGAATCGTGCCCCGACGCGACCAGAACGCGATTATGAACGCCGTGCTGTTCGATGAACTGCCATAGGGGCTCCGCGACGGCGGGCCCCGGCGGCTTGATCTCGAGCACGAAACGCATATCCCGATCGATGGCGAGCGCTTCTTCTAGGGTGGGGACGGTCAAGCCGCGGCCCCTGAATGGGAACCCGTCGGATTGAAAAAACCGATAGCCGGCGTCCCATGTCTTGAGCTGGGCGAGCGTTTGCTCTTTGACGAGGCCCGTTCCGTCGGTCGTGCGGTCGACGGTGTCGTCGTGAATGCATACCAGCTCTCCGTCCGAGGTCCGATGGATATCGGTCTCGATGTAACGGTAGCCGAGGTCTGCTGCGCCTTGAAACGCAGCGAGGGTGTTCTCGGGCCATCGCTTGGCGCCTCCTCGGTGTGCAAAGGCCAAGGGCGTCGGATGATCGAAAAAGCCGTGCGTCACGGCGCGAGCATAGCTTGGGACCGCGCCTGCGCACCTTGAGCTTTGTGACAATTCGACGCATGGTCGGCCCCATCTCGAGACGAAGGAGCGGGTATGTCGGCAGAGCGAGTGGCGATCATCACCGGTGGGGCTTCTGGTATCGGAAAGGCCGTTGGGCGCGAGCTTGCGGAGCGTGGCTGTCATCTCGTGCTCGCCGATATCGACGAGGCCACTTTGGATGCGAGCATCGCCGAGTTTCGAGACGCGGGACTCTCCGTCGAGGGCACGCCTTTGGACGTCACCGATGCCGCGGCCGTTGAGCGCCTCGTCGACGCAA
>CAJIBX010000119.1_pt1 | contig 16613 bp, 17 predicted proteins | sample 9199471 | NCBI WGS metagenome assembly CAJIBX01 (sample SAMEA7708317, study PRJEB35096) | sediment metagenome | biome: marine neritic benthic zone biome [ENVO:01000025]; feature: sediment [ENVO:00002007]; material: shallow marine sediment [ENVO:03000034] sea grass bed [ENVO_01000059] ...
CCCGCGCCCAGGGAAACCCGTTCATCCGGCGCGGATCTGCAAGGCGAGCGCGTCCTCCGAGTCGGTGCGCCGCAACACGCCTCGGGCGAGGTTCCGATCGACGCAGCGGCTAGCCGTCGAAGTCCCCGCTCGCCACGAAGTCATCCACCCGCTTCCAAAGGTCGAACAGCCATTGAAGCCGTTGCTCCGGCCCGGGGATCTCATCGGCTGGGATTCTCCGCATCTTGATCTCGATCTTCTTTCCGACGGCATCGCCGCTCAGCAGGTCACTCACCTCCGCCATCCCTTCGAGGCCTCGGTGCACGATCAACAATAGGTCGATGCCCTCTCCGGCCTCGAGCAACGTCAGCGCCCCGCCTGGTTTCGGGGGCAAGCAATGTTTCATCGATTCCGCGATCGGTACCAACTCCGGGTGATGTCGCCCAAGCGTTCTGAGCGCGCGTTCCTGTTTGAGCTTAGTGAACCTGGTGCCCTCGGGATAAAGCAGCACTCCTTCATCGCCGAGGTTCTCTGTTAGCCGTCGGACTCCCTCGAGCTCTTCCTTCGGATCCCCCGTGCGATCGATGAAGTAGTTTGGCGAGGCGTGTCCTGCAACGTCGATACACGGGTCCATCAACAACTCTCGCTTGAATACGTAACGAAGACGAAGTCCCTTGGCGTTCGACACGAACACCAACGGCAATGCCGTATCGATGATGCTCGCGTGCCTTATGAACACGAGCAACGGCCCCGGTAGGACGGCATCGTCCCCCTCGACCTCTACCGAGAGCGACAGGGCAACGCTGATCGCCTTGAAAAGCGACGTGCCCCACCAGCATTCGAGCGCGAAGAATCGATCCTCTCGCTTCTTCGCATTTCGGGGTGTCGTCACGTAGATGGCGCCGGCGAACAGCAGTCCGATCAGCTCGATGGTCAAATACGCCCACAGGAACCCAAGCATCCTCAGCACTACGAAGGAGCGCCGCCGGAATACACCAACCACCAAGCCCACCAGAATCCAGACCGGAGAGAGCGCCGCCATCACAATCCATGCGACCAGGTAGGCTGGAATCGTCATCAAGCGGCGCCGAGCAGGCGTGACAGCGACCGAGTGTGAAAATGCGATCGCTTCCACGATGGGCGACCGACGCCGACCGTCGCTAGGCCTTACGACACTGTGCTGCCCAGTAGTCATCGCTTGATCCTGAGTCAGATGGGCGGGATCGCGCAAGTCGAGCATGGCTGCTGTACTTGCCTAGCAAAACCGTCTTACTCTGCTCGCCCGTGTCCACAGCGAACAAGGGCTGCCTCGGAGTCATCGTCGTGCTCGCAATCGCCGTGCTGGGGCTGTGGCACGTGCTGGGTGGGTCCAACCTACAGGAAGATACCGCAGTTACCGACGTCACTCTGTCCGCCGCACGCGTGTCCGCGCGCAACGCCGCAGGTCAGTCGGTCAAGAGCGATTCCGATCACATCTTGTTTGGCGACCTTCACGTGCACACCACGTGGTCAGTCGATGCCTTCCTCTGGAGCCTTCCGATGATGGGTGGCGAAGGCGCGCACCCGCCGGCCGATGCCTGCGACTTCGCTCGGTTCTGTTCGCAGCTCGACTTCTATTCACTGACCGACCACGCCGAGGCGCTCAACCCGCGCACTTGGAACGCGGAAAAGGAGTCCGTTCGGCAGTGCAACGCGGTCACCGACGGAGTCGGTGAGCAAGATTTGTTCGCGTTCATGGGCTTTGAGTGGACCCAAATCGGCGCGACGCCGGAGGAGCACTTCGGTCACAAGAATGTGATCTTCAAGCACACCGACGATGCACGCCTGCCCGCGCGGCCGATCGGGGCGGTGGGCGTCGCCGCAAGAGCCTTTAGTGATCGCAGCCGTACGCTGAGCAGGCTCAACCTTGCCTTCAAAGCGTACCCCGACCAGCAACCCTATCTCGACGTTGGACGTCACGTTCGTGAGATCGGTGGGTACCCCGTCTGCTCGGATGCGGTCTCTACGCGTGATCTACCTCTCGATTGCCGCGAGCTAGCAGCAACGCCCCGCGCGCTCTTCGACAAGCTCGATGACTGGGGTTTCGATTCGCTCGTCATCCCCCACGGGACGACCTGGGGCTTCTACACTCCCAACAACTACGTCTGGGACAAGCAACTGTCGGCCAAGCACGATGATCCCGAACGGCAGCGACTCGTCGAGGTGTTCTCCGGCCATGGTAACTCGGAGGAGTATCGCGAGTACCGCGCGCTGGCACCGGACGGAAGCTGCCCCGAACCGACCGCGGCGTTTGAACCGTGCTGCTGGCGCGCCGGCGAGATCATCCGCTCGCGATGCGATGATCCCGAGGCGGCCGAGTGCGAAGCGCGGGTCGAGCAGGCGCGAGCCGATTTCGTAGCGGCAGGCGTGAGCGGTTATCTCACGGTGCCGGGCGCGAAGATGAACGAGTGGAAGAACTGCGGACAATGCACGGATTGCTTCGAGCCGGCGTTCACCTACCGACCGGGTGGCTCCGTTCAGTACATGCTCGCGCGGGGTAACTTCGACGACGAGGCGCCCCGCCACCACACATTCGGCTTCATCGCCTCGAGCGACAACCACTCGGCACGGCCCGGGACCGGATACAAGGAGTTCGCGCGGAAGAAGATGAGCGAAGCGAGGGGCTCGATCGACGAAGGGTGGTATCGGGCGATGTTCGGTGAGCGGGGCGACCGGTCGAAGAGCTCGAAGGAAATCGAGAACTTGGCCAGCCTTCCACCTTGGAAGCTCCTATGGTTCGAGCGCCAAGCCTCCTTCTTTCTGACCGGTGGTCTGGTTGCGGTGCACGCCAAGGCGCGAACGCGCGACGAGATTTGGGACGCGATGATGACCCGCAGCGTGTACGGCACTTCCGGCGACCGCATTCTTCTTTGGTTCGATCTCGTCAACGGACCGGACGGCAAGGCGCCGATGGGAAGCACAGTTTCGCTTGCCGACGCTCCACGCTTCCAAGTCAAGGCCGCTGGCGCGTTCGCACAGCTCGACGGGTGTCCGGCCGAGGTGCAATCCGCACTCGGTGCAGAACGGCTCGCACGGGTGTGCGCGGGCGAATGCTACAACCCAAGCGATATCCGGCGCCGAATCACTCAAATCGAAGTCGTTCGCATTCAGCGCCAGTCGAGCGACGGGGAGTCGGTCGCGGGCTTGATCGAGGACCCGTGGCGCGTCATCCCCTGCCCCGAGGGCGAGGCGGTCTGCGACGTTTCATTCCAGGACGCGAGCTATGTCGAGCTCGATCGTGAGGTCCTCTACTACGTCCGCGCGATCCAGGAGCCAACGGCTGTCGTCAACGCGGGAGGCCTCCGCTGCACCGATACGGGCGAATGCGACCCCTGCTACGGTGACTACCGAACCCCCGACGACGACGACTGCCTCACACTCGACCGCGAGCGCGCCTGGTCCTCGCCGATCTACTTGCGCCGGAACTAGAGCCTCGGGGACCGATTACTCGCCAAAGAGCGGCTTGGTGTAGATGGTGGCGCCGACGACCGTAAACCAGTCGTCACCGACATTGAAAGTGCTGCGCCCGGGCGGCCCGTTTACCGTCATCAGCGGCTGCCAACCGAACTGGACGAACAGGTCCACCAAGAGATGGTTCTTGCCTTCGTAGGTGTAACCGCCGCCGAGAAAGAACGGGAGCTCTACGACATTGTCGGACCCGCTCGCGCCGTTCACGTTGACCACGCCAACGCCGCCGCCGATCTCGATGAACCCCTGGTCGGTGATGCTGACCGCGCTCGCACCCGAGAAAGTGAAGTCGAAAGTGGCGTTCGAGCCTCCAGCGGCGACGAATTTGTCGCCGGCGCGGTAGCGAACGTCGATATTGAAATCCGCCGTGATCAGACCGAAGATTTCGAGCACGCGCATCGGTAGGCCGGCAGTGAGCGTGAAGTCGGTGTTAGTTGGCAAGACGAGCACCAGGTCGACTCCCGCCAAAAAAACATCACCGCGGTGAAACTGATAGCGACCATACACCGGGATGTCGCCGTAACTCGCGTCGGGAGAAAAGATCACGCTGATGAGTCCGTTGCCTCCCGGTGCGGGAATCGCACCGGTCCGCCGTGCACTCGCCCCGATCTCGAGGTTCTCCACCGGGCTGACCGCGCCCCCGAGATCCAAGGACGAAAACGTCCCGCTTCCGACCACACCTCCCACGGTAAGGCGCGCGTCACCACGCACCATGCCCTCGTGCACCACCAGCGGACGCCGAGCGAAGCGCACCGGATAGGCAAGTGCATCGTCGCTCTGAGAAGCATCGGCTGCGGACTCCTCGGTTGGTGCCTCGCCGGACGCGGCGTCCAAGGCCCCGCCGGTTTCGTCTGGCGCTTGGTCGGTCTCGCCCTGTGCGAGCCCCGACACCGGCATCGAAAGCACCGAAATGGCACCTAGGAAGAGCAAGGCGCGCGGGAGCATCTTGTCGCCCATCCACGCACTCTACCGTCCCTCGACCCACGTGGACAGTTTCTCCCCAAGCGGTGGCGAAAGCGCCAGGTCGGTTTTGCGCATGATATGCTTTTGCGCGTGGACCTAGAGCGAATGCTCGCTCAGTGTGAGCGGCTTCAGTGGTCGGCCGACGACTTGGATTGGTCGCGGCCTCCGCCTGAGCTCGACCGCGAAAAAGAGATCGCGGTCTGCCAGTACTTCACCGACATGGCTGGCATCGAACGGCTCGCGGCGGCCCTGTTTGAATACCAGCGTGATCACACCGACGACCAAACGCTCAGGGCGATCTTTGAAACGTTCGTCGTCGACGAGGAGCGCCATGCCGAAGTCGCGCTGCGACTTTCCGACTACTACAACCGACATCAATACCGTCGTTACCGGCTCAATCCGCACCTGGCGCGCTTTCGACGACCGTTTCTCCGGGTTCTCGAGAATCTCTCGCCAGAGATCGCTACGTACTACGTGACGACGGGTGAGATCTTCCTCGACGTTGCCCTGCTTCGCTCACTCAACGACTACGTCGACGACCAGATGAGCCAGCAAGCGATGGACCTGATCAATCGCGACGAGTCTCGACACATTGCGATCGACTTCCATATGATGGAGCAGTACACGTCCAGTGAGTACCTCCGCCGGCAACGGCAGAGACGGAGACCGACCCTGGGCGAGCGTGCGAGAAGCGCGCGGGCGATGACCGAGTTCCTCTATCACGCCGGTCCCTTCGTGCGTGACGTGTTCTTCGACCCGATCGATTTTGCCGATCCTTCGGGAGAGCGCCTTCGCCAGGCGTTTCGGCGCATTCAACTCTCGGGCAAGAACCCCCAGGTCTCGCGGCGCCCGTTTCCGCGGTTCATCGCGCTACTTCAAGACGCCTTCAACCACCCACAGTCAGGCCCGTTGATTCGCAAGGTCACGTCACGCATCCTCGGACTCGACCCGCGCGTGATCGCACCGCTCTTCACCCACGAGGAGCTCGCGCAGGCCGAGCGAATGTCCTTCGAAGACCACGCTCAGGCGGTGCTTCGCGAAAAGACACTCAGCTAGGCCGCAGACCTAGTCCGTTTACGCCTGGCGCCGATCCGAAAGGCGATGAAGGTCATGTCGTCGGGCTTGGAGGGGGTGCCGTTGTCAGCGTTTTCCATGCGGCTCTTCCCAAGCGAGGCAAGTCGGTCGGCCGCCTTCTTGAGCGAACCCTTTCGCACCCGTTCGATGATCTCTTCGAGGCGAAGATTATCGCTGAGCCCGTCGCTCGCGAGGACCACGGTGTCACGGGGCGCGAGCTTGAGCGTGGACCCGATCTCGATACGCATGTCCGACCGTCCCAACAAGTTGGATACGAGATGCAAGTCCTCGTGATGAAGGGCGTCGTCCGGATGAAGGAGCCCGGCTTCAACGGCGTAGCCGACCGGCGAGTGCGGAACGCTCAGGAGCTTGACCTTGCCACGCTGTCCTGTGACGAGAATCATCGAGTCTCCCGCATGATAAGTGCGCATCTGGTCGCCCTGTATCTCGACGACGGCAAGAGTGGTCGCTGCACCGACGCCGAGGCCGAGGATCGCTTCGTTGGCCGCCTCAAAGCCGTTCAGGATTGCGGTGCGGAGACTCGTTTCGTCCTCGTCGCGCGCTTGGATCGCTTTGGTCATCACCTTGACCGCAAGGCCCGCGGCTTCGGCGCCTGAGGCATGCCCGCCAGCACCGTCAGCGACAATCGCCACACCCGCGTTGTCGTCAACCGAGAGCAACGCGGCCGCATCTTGGTTCGCACCCTCACGGTCGGGTTTGCGCGCACTGAACACGGCCGCCTCGCCTTCACCAAAAGCGAAACTCTCACTTTTGTTAAGATCCACATCCACGTAGGGGTGGACCTCAACCGTCACCGCAGAGTTCTCCTTGGGCGGGGTTTGCGAATAGCGCGCTCCGAGAGCTCTTCGAATGCCTCGAGCATCTCGACGCCGTCGCGGAACCTGCGGCGCTCACGCACTTCGATGGAGCGACGAAGAAAACCGATGAAGTCGCGGCTCAGTGTGCGGCGTAATCGTTCGGCCCCGGGTGCCGGCCAGTCGAACGGCCACTCCGGCAATGCCCCTGAAAACATGCGGTAAAGTACCAAGCCCATCGAGAACACGTCCGAGCGGAACGAAGGTCGCCCCATGGCTTGTTCGGGCGCGATGTAGCCCACGGTGCCTTGTCCGGACCCTTGAATCGTCCTCGTTTGAAGCGCGACTTTCGCGATGCCAAAATCAGCCAAGCGCACGCGGCCCCCCGGGAAGAGGATAATGTTATCCGGCTTGATGTCACAATGAATGACGCGTTCTTCATGCGCGTACGCAAGCGCCTCGAGCAGCTGTTCTGTGTACGATATCGCCGTCTTGGCGCCTAGTCGGTATCGAAGACGATCCGCGAGGCTTTGGTCGCCGAGCGGCGTGGCGATGACAAAATGATCTTCGATGGTCGTCGCGTTGCGCAGCGGAAGGATGTTGGGGTGCTCCATACGAGCCGTCAGACGCACCTCTTTCTTGATGATGTCGAGCAGCTCCGGTGAGAAGAACTGCTGGTGCGCGACCTTGAGCGCAACGGGCACGCCCTCGATGGTGTCGTACGCCTCGTAGACCGTCGCAAACGCACCGTCCGCGATTCGGCGACGGATGCGATACTTGTCGACGATCTGCCGCGGCTTGAAGGGCCGAAGCGAGTTGGCTCCCGGAGGGGTTTTTGCGACCGCGGCGGACTTCATGACAGTATCCCCAAACGAATTCAGGTAGCACACTTCGCCCGGTTCGACACCGACAGCGGCGTCGAATTTTCTCGAAATGGTGACCCGACTCAGCCCTCAGCGTCGGCAGCCGGCGGCCACGGACGGGAGAGCTTTTCGGCGAGCTGCTTCGCCAAGGCCTCGTCGATCGGCGCGTCGGGATCATGGCCCATCCGCTTGAGCAGCATCTTGATGTACGGCGCCGTGAAGTTGAGCAATTTCGAGAGTTCTTGAAGGCTATACGTCTGCGCCATTCTCAGTCCCTACCGCGTGAGGAGAGTGTACTCATCGAGACGTGAGGTACCAGGTGATCAACACGACGACCCCAAACACGAGCAGCGCAGGAAGAAACCAGGCGCCTGAGCTGCGTTCCATGACCCCCGACGGGGCCGCCGCCGTCCCTTCCTCGGGAGGCATGGGTTCGGCCGAGAGGAACTCACCGATCAGGTCGCGTGCACGGCCGGCATCCTCGGCTGCCACCAGGATTTCGATGCCGCCTGCGACCCGGTCGACGATGCCCGGATAGGCGGTGTCCCGGTGGTTGAGGAGGGCACAATCGACGCCGGATTCCTGCAAAAACGACTGAAGCGCAAGGGCCTGGGTCTCGTCGTGCCCTTCGTACACCCGCTCGGTATGCTCGCTCTGCATGGGCCTACTGTAGCCCAATCTGGGCCCATGGGGAGCGGGATTTACGCCCTCAGGAACGGCGGGATGGGCACGTCGATCGTGTCCGCGATCGCGCGAAGCAGCTCGGCCTCCCGGTCGTCGATCTGGGTATCGTTCATGACCACCGACGCGCACGCATGCATGAGGCTCTTCTTGAGCTGGGGGGTCGAGGCATCGTAACGCTTGAGGGCCTGGTCCACCCGCTGCAGCCCGCACGCCTGCGGGGGCAAGAGCGAGATGCCAGCGCCTCGAATGCCCAGCGCTTCGACCCCGGCCGCGAAGGCCTGGCGGACTCCGGCCTCCCCGCCGCTCCCACAGTGGGCAAGCGCAGAAAGGACCACCGTCGCGTCCCCGACGAGCGACTTGAGCCTGCGGAACTTCACCGGGGTATCGCCGGCTCCATCGAAGCGTCGGCCGAGGTGCCTCACGATGATGCGGCTCAGCGCGTACTCGAAGAGATCGATGTCTTGGTCGCTCCTCATCAGATAGCCGACTACGGTGACGAAGCGCTCGTATTCGGGCCTGGACAGGTGCCTGAGCACGGGAATGGCCATGTCGACCAGCGCGATCTTTTCGGCCGAGGCACGATGGGCAGATGCGCCGTGAGCGCGCAACGCGAGGTCCGCGGTGCGGGCGTCGGTCTGTTGGCGAAGCGCCGCGACCTGGGCGGTCCGCAAGTTGGGTTGGGGAGCCAGCAGCAATCCGAACACGAGCGCCTGCGCGGAATGCGGCTGTCGTGACGCATCGACCAAAACCTCTGGCAGGGCGGCGCGCAGGGTCTGAGCGGACGCCACCTCCTGCGGCGACGGATCGCCAATGTGCGAGAAGGCGCCTTCGATGGCGGCCGGTGCAAGGGTCGCGATGGCGCGGTCCCCGAGCGCGGCTGCGGACTCGGACACCGCGCCCACGCGATCGGGTTCGCCGATCGCGGGGAGCTCTACGGTGCCAAAGGAGCCGTCCCAGTGCGGCTCGAGCTTGCGGATCCGGTCGCCGAGCTTCGGATGGGTTCGCATCAGCCCTTCGAAGAGCGCCAGGCGCTTGATCGCCTCGCCGAAGAACATGTGACTCGCCTCCTCGGCCGCCGGGGTCTGCATGAACGCATGATTGCTGAGACCTCCGATCTTCTTGAGGGCACCAGCGAGGCCCGAGGGGTCACGGGTGAACTGGACCGCCGAAGCGTCGGCGAGGACCTCTCGCTGCCGCGAGATCGCCGCTTGAATCAACCGACCGAAGAACAGACCGATCGAGCCGACGATGAAGACCGCGATCCCCGCGAAGACCGCGGCAAAAGCCCTGTCCCTACTGCGCAGCGACGCCTCGATGATCCACCGACCGGCGACCGCGATGAGAAAGATCCCGAACAAGAGACCGATGGCTCGCAGGTTGATCTTCATGTCACCGTGCAAAATATGACTGAACTCATGCGCGATGACGCCTTGCAACTCGGAGCGACTGAGCAGCTGAGCTGTGCCCTGTGTGACGCCGATCACCGCGTCGCTCGTCGTGAAGCCCGCGGCAAACGCGTTGATACCGGGCTCGTTCTCCAAGATGAAGACATCCGGCACGGGCACGCCGGCCGCGATCGACATCTCCTCGACGACATTGAGCAGCCGACGTTCTTCAAAGCTCGTCGTGCCAGGATCGACTCGGCGGCCGCCTAGGGCGAGCGCCACGGCTTCGCCACCCCTTGCGAGCTTGGAGATCTTATAGAGCGTGCCCAGCGCGATCACCGCGACGGTGATCCCGGTGCTCCAGGCGAAGATCTGCGGGTTCCAAAGCGTGATCCGCGTGTCTTCGCCTGCAGCTTGGAGGATGACCTCGTTCGGCATGCTCATGTAGAAGATCCCGACCCAAATCGCGTACATGATCGCGACGATCGCGATCACGGCGAGGACGAAGAGCGCGACGAGGCGCCGGGTGCGTTTCCGGGCGGAATCCTGCTCGGCGAAGAAGTCCATCGAGGCTTTAGAACTTCACCTCGACGGCTTCGCGCTGGGCCTCGTCCTCCACCTCGAAGAACGCGGCCTCCTTGAAGTTGAACATGCCGGCGATGAAGTTCGATGGAAACATCTCTCGCTTGTTGTTGTAGTGCATCACCGCGTCGTTGTAAGCTTGACGCGCAAACGAGATCTTGTTCTCGGTGGTGGTGAGCTCCTCGGTGAGTTGCATCATGTTTTGGTTGGCTTTGAGGTCCGGGTACGCCTCGGCGAGTGCAAACAACCTGCCGAGCACGCCGGCAAGGCCGACCTCCGCGCCCGCCAAGGCGCGCATTGCGTTGGGATCCGTCGGATCGGACGCGGCCTTTTCCCGCGCGCCGGCGGCCATGTTTCGGGCGGCGATCACGGCCTCCAGCGTCTCGCGCTCGTGCTTGAGGTAGCCCTTGGCGGTCTCGACGAGATTGGGAATCAAGTCGTACCGACGCTTGAGCTGCACGTCGATTTGGGCAAATGCGTTCTTGAAACGGTTTCGTAACTTAACCAGACCGTTGTAGATGCCGACAACCCAGAGAATGAGCACGACTATCGCGCCCACTATGACCATCAATCCGACAAGTGCTGATCCCATGTGACTCTCCCCAATCTTGGTGCCGCAGCCTAAAAGGCACCGACGGGCGATGTCCAATGGTATCCTTCCCCTCTAGCCGGAAGGTCTGAGCGATGCGGTCCCTACCCTCTGCACTTGTTCCTATCCTGTTCGTTTTTCAGGGCTGTGGGTGGGTCGGCTGCGAGTCGGCTTCGGGTTGTGCCGAGGGCGTGAGCCCGCTCAGGAGCGATATCCAGCGAGGCGTGTGCATCGCGCACAACTACCAAAACCACGGCAGGAGCGGTTACGGCACCGAGGTCAGCGCCAACACATTGCGCGAGCTCCATACGCTAGGTGTGGGATGGGTAAGCCTCACACCGTTTGGCTTCACGCCGAGCCTCACGAGCACGGAGGTGCGACACATCGGCGACTACGCCGCTGGCGAGACCGACGAACGCATCATTCGGGAAATCGATGCCGCAAGGGCGCTCGGTATGAATGTGCTACTCAAACCGCAGCTCTGGGTCTCTGGCGGTCAATGGCGCGGAGAGCTCTTCCCCGAAAACGGCCAAGGCTGGGAGCGATGGTTCGCGGGCTACACGGAGTGGATCCTGCACTACGCGAAGCTCGCACAACGGTACAAGGTCGAGGTGTTGGCGGTGGGGGTCGAGCTCAAGTCGAGCGCGCTCGCGCACGAGGAGCGCTGGCGGAGCCTCATCGACGCGGTACGCCGGACATACGACGGCGAGGTCGTCTACTGTGCCAATTGGGATGCTGTCGCGCGTATCCCGTGGTGGGATGCGGTCGACTACGTGGGCGTGCAGTTCTACGGCTCGCTTGCCGACGATCCTACCGCTTCCGCGGAGGAGATGCGCGCCAAGCTGGAGTCCCACCTCAATCGAGTCGAAACGGTTGCGACCGCAGCGGGTCGACCGGTGATCTTCACCGAGGTTGGCTATCGCTCTGCAGACGGCGCGGCCATCAAGCCCCACGAGTGGCCGGAGCGCGATAGAAACGCGCGGGTCGACACGAGCGAGCAGGCGACGGCCTACCGTGTATTCATGGAGGGAATCAACGCCCGGCCCTGGGTTCGCGGGGTGTACTGGTGGAAGTGGTTCACCAACCCAGACACCGACGAGGAGGGCCCCGATGGATTCTCGCCGAGGGGCAAGCCGGCCGAAGCGGTCTTGCGTGCGGCATACTCCCCGAGCTGCAGTCGTTAGATGGCCACGAACGATCCTAAAACCGTACTTCTAACAGGCTCGACGACGGGTATCGGGCTCGCTACGGCGCGGCGGCTCCTCAAAACGACCCATCGGCTCATCCTGACCGCCCGCACGCCCTCGCTCCGTCGTTTCCAGATGGCGGGCATTCACGAGCGGGATCGCGTGCGTCTTCGACCGCTCGACGTCACCGACTTAGTGCAGCGGCAGGCCGTAGTCGAAGAGGCCGAGCAGGACTGGGGCGGCATCGATATTCTGATCAACAATGCCGGCATCGCGTTTCGTGCGGTGGTCGAGCATGTGACCGAAGAAGAGCGCCTGGCACAAATGGACGTGAACTTCCTGGCGCCGATGGAATTGATCCGGCTGGTGCTGCCTGCGATGCGCGCCAAGAACGAGGGGCGGATCATCACGGTGAGCTCGGTCGGCGGCATGATGGCGATGCCGACGATGGCGGTCTATAGCGCCTCGAAATTCGCGTTGGAGGGCGCGCACGAGGCGCTCTGGTACGAGGCCCGGCCATGGAACATCAAGGTGAGCCTGGTGCAGCCCGGCTTTGTGCACTCGGATGGGTTTCAGCGGGTGCAGTACACCGCGCAAAGCGGACGCTCGAAGCACGAGCTCGACGAGCCATACCACGAGCACTACGCGAACATGGCACCGTTCATCGCCAAGTTGATGGCGAGGAGTATCGCCAGCCCCGACTCGGTGGCGCGTGTGATCGTGCGCACGATGAACAAGAAGCGGCCTGCGCTTCGCGTGCCAGCAACCCTGGACGCGCGTGTGTTCTCGGTGTTGCGGCGCATTTTGCCGCGAGGGGTCTACCACTGGCTGTTGTATGCGAGCCTGCCGAAGGTGCAAGGGTGGGGTCCACGACCGCCGTCGATGTTGCCACCGCCGCCGCCCGACGAAAGCTAGGCAGTGGGCCCGGCCGCCCGCATTCGGAGGTAGCGCTTCTTCGCACGTCGCCCCTTTCGTTCGAGCGCGGGTTTGAGCGCGCGTCGAAGGCTCGGGAAGAGGTACGCCAGGGTGGCGAGCTTCCCGCCGAAGGCTGGCTTCACGCGTTCGCGTTTGCCGTCGACTGCACATGCCACGACGAGCTGCGAGATCTCCTCAGCGGTGCTCATGGGCTGGGAGAACACCAGGTCGGGAACGCCGTCGATCTCGTCGAGGATGAAGCCCGTCTCGACCGGACCGGGCGACACCACCGAGATGGCGACGTCGGTGTCACGAAGCTCTTCGGCCAAAGCGAAGCTAAAGGCGCGGAGGCCAAACTTGGTCGCTGAGTACGTTGCTTCGTCGTCGAGCGGCACACGCCCGGCCAACGAGGCAACGTTGATGATGGCGCCGCTGTTCTGCTCACGAAGGTGCGGGAGGACCAGCCTGCTCAGAAGGATTGGACCCTTGAGGTTCACGTCGACGATCATCATCAGCTCGTGGGGAGCGATGTCGTCGAGCGTCCCGCGAGAGTTGAAGGCTGCGTTATTGACCAAGATATCGACACCGCCGAAGGCGGCGATCGCTCCATTGATCAAGGCCTTGCACTGGTCGACGCTGGACACGTCGGTTGGGATCGCTTTGGCTCGTTCGGCGCCGATCTCGTCAGCCACCGCTTGGAGTGGCCCTTGGCTCCGCGCGGCCAACACCACGCGAGCGCCCTTGTCGGCGAAGCCTCTGGCACAGGCGGCGCCAATGCCGGTACTAGCCCCGGTGATGATCGCTGTCTTACCCGCTAGGTCCATAGCCGCGTCCTTCCTCTTTGGGAATCAGCATCTTTGCAAGACGCAAGAACACATCGTCGACATAGTCGCCCGACTTCGCACTACTCTGCATGATGGTCCATTTGATTTCTTGCGCCGCGACGAGGCGATCCTTCTCGAGCGCGAAATCATGCGGCAGATCGATCTTGTTGACGAGCAGAAAAGCTGGGCGGATGCCGATGTAACCCCGGGCCTCGTGGTGGGCTTCCATTACGTGCTCCAGGCTTTCGGGCCACGTCGAATCGCACACGAAGATCACCCCCGAAGAGCCGGAAATGAACGACGCGGTGTACTGCGACCAGGCATTGGCACCCTCGAAGTCCCAGATCGAGAGCTCGATGTCATGGCCGGCGACGGCCACCGTTTTCCTGTGAATTGTGATCCCTGCATTTGCCCGCGTGTCTTCCGGGAAGTGACCCTCGACAAACCGAGTGGCCAAGCTCGTCTTTCCGACGCCGGGGGGGCCTAGCAAACAGATTTTGCGTCTAAACACCATCGCAAATGGTCGAATTTCGCAGAGATTTCGCTCCTCTAATCACGATAGCGCCCGCTCGATCAACCGTAAAGCGAGCTTCGGTGCGATGCCCTCGTCTTCATGCTTGAAGAACACGAACGCCTCGCGCCAGGGCTGCGATCGAATGCGTTCCAGCCACACTTCGAGCTCCTCGTCAGTGTAGCTTTCGCGCCGCAGCCGCAGGTATCCCCAGTCGGTCGTCGGTACGACGTCAGGCGCGTCTTTGTCATCGAAGTCCGCGAGGCAAAAGGTTTGTCCGCCGGCAGAGAGACAGTCGTAGACTTCGCGGTCGAACCAAGACTCGTTCCTAAACTCGAAGGCCGCGCGACAGTCGGTCGGCAGCTGCTGCAAAAAGCTCTGGAGCCGTGGGACGTCTTTCTTGAGGTGCGGCGGGAGCTGAAACAGGATCGGCCCGAGCTTTGGACCGAGAACGCTCGCGGTCTTCCACAGGTAGTCGACCGAGTCGCCCACCTCCTTGAGTCGGCCGTGGTGAGTGATGCGCCGCGAAGCTTTGAGCACGAACACGAAATCGTCAGGCACCTTGGCTGCCCATCCTTCGAGCATGGCTGTTTTCGGCATGCGATAGAATGTGTTGTTGATCTCGACTGTCGGAAGGTGCTGCGCGTAAAACGCGAGCATCGCTCGGTCGGGGAGGTCCTCCGGGTAGAACGGGCCCTTCCACGGTTTGTAGCTGAAGCCGCTCGTGCCCGCGCGAATCTGCATGGCAGGAGTATCCAGGAATTGTGACGATTTGGCTCGTCTCTTGCGGGCTCGGCGGAGGAGCCCTAGGGTTCCCGCATGCGTCTTTCCATCCTATTTGCTGCCACTCTCGCCCTACCCATGCTCGCCTGTGACCGGACCACCACCGCCTCCGCGGCCGAAAGCGCCGACGAGTCCAAAGAAGAGGCGAAAATCCCCGAAGTCTCGGTCGACAAAGCAGACGCCCTACTGAAAGAAGGCGCGGTCGCGGTCGATGCCAACTCCAAACGCACCCGCAAGAAGTACGGCGTCGTCCCGAACGCCGTCGTGCTCACGTCCTCGGCCAAGTACGACCTCGCTCAGCTCCCCGAGGACAAGAGCAAGGAGCTGATCTTCTATTGCTCCAACACCTATTGCACGGCATCCGACACGGCTGCGGAGCGGGCCCAGGCCAACGGGTACGAAAAGGTCAACGTGATGCGCGAAGGCATCAAAGGCTGGAAGGAATCGGGCAAGCCGGTCCAGTCGTATCCGGCGAGCTGAAGCCGGCGGCGGGACGGCTCGCTTTCGGGTATAGTCGCTCTCGCCCATGCCCCTCCGTACCCTTCTCGTATGTGCCTGTGCGCTAATCGTGTGCGCGGTTGCATCCAAGGCGGACGCCCACGGCGATTGGGGTCACATTCACGTCACCGGCTGGGCGATCGAGAACTCCTCCGACGGCGAGTTCCGTGAGTTCTTCAGGGACCCGGAGGTATTCAACGCGGCGCTCTTCGGCGCGGCTTATCCCGACTCGGGCTATTGGGTCACCAGCGGCGACGACGTCGCCGCGTCCCGCGAGTTCGCAGAGCACTCCCACTGGGAGCCTTTCGTCGAGGATTTCGTCCAACACATCGTGGACAACTACCCCCCACCTTTCGAAACGCTCGAGGTGAGGAAGCTCGTCGCATTCATGATGGGTTGTGGCGCCCACGGCCTCCAGGACGAAATCTTCGATTCACTCTTCTTGGACCAAGTCGATGAGCACGACGGTGAAGGTCAAGACGCCGCCGACGCGGGAACCGACGGCTTCCTCGTCAATGATGAGCTTCATCGTTTTTTGCCAACCGCGTATCTGCCCATGAACGATTTGCTCGAGCTCTACGCGGAGCTGCCGCAGACCGTAACCGAGACGATCATCGAAAACGCGGTCATCCAGCAAGAACGCTTATATGTCAGCGAGTTCGGCATCGAGGTCGCCCGCGTCTTTGGCGGGGGCGTCGGTGCCCAGATCCCCTGGACGGCGGCGCACTACATGGACCCGGATATCCCGGGCAGTCTCCGCACCGAGATCATGCCCACGCTGAAGTACATGGAAGCGTTGTGGGATCGGGTGCATGGCCGGTTCACCGACGCCGATCTCGTGGTGCACGAGTACCCCGAAGCACCTTGGCGCCTGCGCAGCCATGAGTCGGGCACCGTCGACAGTTGGGTGACGCTCGTCTTCGGGAAGGGGCTGCACACGGAAACTCCCACGGGATCGTTCGTCGATGGTGAAGGGGGTGTGGTCGACTTCGACCTCACGGGGACCCGTTGGGGCGCCACCTACACCCGCCTGGTACGCTTTAGGCCGCTACAAGCGCTCGCTCCCGGAGACGCCTACACCATCACTTTGTTCTCGGGGGCGGAGCTGATCGATGGCACGACGACCACCGAGAGCTTTTCGCACGAGTTTCAAGTGGAATGCACGGAGGAGGACCCGGACGCCTGTCCGGACTTGGGCGAGGTCCCGCTCTTACCGATCGATGGCTCGACGTGGAGTTTCGCGGACGACGGGCCCAGCGATGGCGATCCCAACCTCGAAGGCTCGGGCTCGGGGGGCGGTTGCGTGGTGAGCCGACCCGCCAGTGACGTGACCAGCCTCGTTGCCCTTTGCCTCGTGATTGTCGCTTCCGGTTCCCGTCGCTTCCGGTAGAATCGCGCCATGCAAGTCGCCTCCACCCCATCGACGTCGACGCCGGCCGACGTCGAGATCGTCA
>CAJIBX010000177.1_pt1 | contig 16373 bp, 16 predicted proteins | sample 9199471 | NCBI WGS metagenome assembly CAJIBX01 (sample SAMEA7708317, study PRJEB35096) | sediment metagenome | biome: marine neritic benthic zone biome [ENVO:01000025]; feature: sediment [ENVO:00002007]; material: shallow marine sediment [ENVO:03000034] sea grass bed [ENVO_01000059] ...
ACCGGGATCTGTCCCTCGAGCCCGTATTTCTCGATGATGCCGCGCCCGCCTTTGCCGAGTGTGCCCGTGCCATGGGCATCGTCGCAGACGATCACCGTGTTCTCGTGCTGCGCACAGACCTCGATGAACTCCTGCAGGTGGGCCTCGTCCCCGTCGAGCGAGTAGATCCCCTCGAGCAGCACCATCGCCTTTTCTCGCTCTCGCTTGCCAAGCACGCGATTGAGCGAGCGCGCGCTGTTGTGATTGAAGAAGCGAATCTCCGGTGCCTTCATCGGCGTGCCCGCCGCCAAGAACGTGCCGTCCAAGATGCATGCGTGGCTCAAGTTATCGAGCACCAGCGTCGTGTCCTTGTCGGCAAACGACATGATCGTCCCGAGCATCGCCTGGTAGCCCGTCGTGAAGACCAAGCACGCTTCGAACCCGAACCAGTTGGCCAGGCGCTCCTCGAGCTCGACGTGCAGCGTCGTGGTCGCCTGTACCCGCGATGAGCTCAGCCCGCACGCAAACCGATCGACGGCTTCCTTCGCGGCTTCCTTCACCTTGGGGTGATTGGTCAGTCCGAGGTAATCATTCGAGCTGAAGTTGACGATCGGCTTGCCCGCGATCGTCGTATGCAGGCCGCCCGTCTCGAACTGGCGGAAATAGGGATACGCCTGTTGCTCCTGGACCTGCCGGACCCGCTCGAGCTCCTTGTGCGCCTTTTCGTCGATCCAGCTCACGCCCCACCCTTAGCACGCCGCAGTACCACGGAGCTCACATTGCCATAGTATCCAACCGCGTTGACAAGCACAGTATTCAGCGAATCTGGGGCCGCACCCGACACCAGCGGGGGCAAGGGACACCCATGCAGCCAGGCAAGCGACGCGGCCAACGAGAACGCACCCGCAGCTCCGAACGTCTCGCCGATGATCGACTTCACCGCGACCACGGGCACGTCTTTCCCGAAAAGCCGCTCGATGCCTTCGTGCTCCGGCTCATCGATCTGGTGGAGCCCTGACCGAGCGCTGCACACGAGGTCGACGTCGCCTGGGCCGATGCCCGCATCCGCCAGCGCAGCCTGCATGGCGTCGTGCGCCGTCTGCGCCGAGCCGTGCACGATCAAGGCTTCGCTTTCGGGTGGATCGAACGCACTTCCGTATCCCGTCAGCTCTCCGAATACCCTCGCGTCGCGAGTCCGCGCGGCCTTCGCGTCTTCCACGACCAAATAGCAGGCGCCCTCGCCCATCGTGACTCCGTCACTCGTCGAGCCAGACATCACGTCGAGCATGTGAAACGCCGTGTAGAGCGCTTCGCTGATCACCTCGCCCCCACCGACCAGGAACGCATCGCCGCGATCATGGGCGAGGTGGGTCTCTCCGTTGAGCACCGCATCGAGCGCACCGCAGTTACCGTCGACCAACGTCGTGTTGGGCGCCTGCAACCCCTCCCAGATGCTCACGTAACCCGCGGCCGCATTGATCACCGTGTTTGGAAAGCGCGTCGGGTTGATGTAGCGCGGCTCCTCGAGCTCTGCGACCCGCTTGAGCTCGGTGATCGCGTCGAGCGAGCCATAAGCAGTGGCGGAAGACACCCCGACTCGATCCGCGTCGTAGACCCTGAACTCGCCGCCCTCTTTGATGCCGGCATCTTCGAGCGCATGCTTCGCCGCCGTGATCATGAACTTGGTCAGCCGATCGAAGTTCCGGTGCCCCTTCTCGCCGAGCCAGGCCTTCGGATCCCAATCCCACACCTCGGCCGTGTGAGCATCGGGGAATCTCTCCGCATCGAGCACCTGCGATACCGCACGCCTCGCATCCTTTGCCGCGCGCGCCGGATCGGAAAGCGCGTCGAACCACGCCTGATGGCCGACTCCGAGCGTGCTCACCACCCCGAGACCCGTCACCGCGAGTGGCTTCATGCGGCCTCACCTGCGCGCTCGGGGAAGACGCTCGGTCGGCCAAAACAAACGACGGAGTCATAGCCCCCAAAAGCGAGTGAGTTGTTGAGGACGATGTCTGATTTGAAGGGTTTGGCCTCGTTTGCGATCACGTCGACGTCGCACTCGGGATCCTGATTCTCCAGGTGGATCGTCGGCGGGATCATGTCGTCCTGGATGCCCAGCACGCAGCTCACCGCCTCGATCGCGCTTGCCGCACCCATACAGTGACCCAGCATGCTCTTGATGCTGGTCACCGGGAGTCGGTGGTCGCCAAAAACCTCGCGAATCACCGCGCTCTCGACCACATCATTGGCGGGCGTGGCGGTGCCGTGGGCGTTCATCACGTCGACGTCGCCGGGTTCGATCCCGCTCGCGACAATCGCTTCCCGCATCGCGCGCGCGCTTCCCACGCCCTCCGGGTGCGGGCGCGTGATGTGATGCGCATCGCAGGCCAGGCCGTACCCTCCAACCTCGGCGAGCGGCGTCCCTCCGCGACGCGCGACGTGCTCTTCGGATTCGAGCACCATCATGCCCGCCCCTTCGCCAAGCAGGATCCCTTTTCGATCGCGGTCGAACGGTCGGACTCTGTCAGGGGCCATGGCGCCGAGCCGAACGAAGCCCTGGTATTGCAACTCCTCGATCACTTCGGAAGCGCCGGTGATCACCACGTCCGCACGACCGGCACGGATCTGGTCTGCGGCAAAGCCGATCGCGTAGTTGCCTGCCGCGCAGGCCGCGGGAAGCGCTTGGACCAGGCCGCGCGCTCCAAATGAACGCGCCACATTCACTGGAAGAAGCGTCGTGCCGTAACGGATCAGCGTATCTGTCGGCACCGCCTCGTCGCCCTCGTGGATCCATGCTCCGTGAAGATCCGCCAGGATCTCGGCCTCCCCCATGGTCGTCCCGAGCACCACCGACGTGCCCGGTCCACCGATGCGGTCGCTGAGCGCCGCGTCTTCGACTGCCATTCGGGCGGCGGCGATCGCAAACTGCGAGCAGCGCCCAGCGCGTCGCGCCTCGGCCGCGGTGAGGAAGTCGCGCGCCCGGAAGTCTTTCACTTCGCAGGCGATGTCGCGGTCCAACCGGGAAGTATCGAACGTCTCCACCTTGGACGCGCCCGACCGGCCCGCGAGCAGCGCTTTCCAAAACGCATCGCGCCCGAAACCAATGGAGCTCACCACTCCCAAACCGGTTACGAACACGCGCGTCATGCCGGGCGCTCTATACCGTGTGACAACTACGCTCACAAGGCGGGCAGCACGACCGCAACATCGTCTAAATCACTGGATCTAAACGAACAATGACTGATTCGACGGTCGTTGGGCGCCCTTGACCGGAGCGCCGAAGCCACCCATATACGCCCTCGGTGTCCGTCAGCGAAGCCAAGACGTTGGTCGCCGCATTCGACTTCCTCCCCGACGATCCCGATCGGGGTTTTCGCTTTTTCACGCGCGACCGAAAAGAGCACTTCCTCAGCTTCAAGGAAATGGAAGCCGAGGCGGTGCGCCGCGCCGCGCACCTCAGGTCGCTCGGTCTCAAGCCGGGCGACCGCATCCCGTTGGTGCTGCCCGAGCCGTACGAGTTCGTCCTGAGCTTCCTCGGATGCTCGGTGGCGGGGCTGGTCCCCGTACCGGTCTCACCCCAAACGAGCTTCAAAAGCACCGAGGGGTATGTCGACGTGGTGGCTCACATCCTCAACACCGCGGGCGCCCGCATCGTATTGTGCATGGAGGGCAACCGCCCCATCCTGGAACCGCTCCAAGACCGCAGCACGCCGATGGAGTCGCTCATCAACGTCGAAAGCGTGTTCGAGGGCACCACGCCGGCCTTCGAGCGCCCCGAGGTTCGCCCGGATGATCTGTGTTTCTTGCAGTTCACTTCGGGCAGCACCTCCAAGCCCAAGGGCGTGATGGTCACGCATGCCAACCTCACCGCCAATGCGAATGCTTTTCTCGGTCCACGGGGCCTCGACATCCGCCAAGGCGATCACGCGATCGCATGGCTCCCGCTGTTTCACGACATGGGCCTCATCGGTTTCGCACTCGGCACACTGCTCCACGATCTTCCCGCGACGCTGATTCCCACCGAGCGATTTGCCCGCTCGCCACGAATCTGGCTCGAAACGATCAGCAAGTACCGGGGCACGATCACCTACGCACCGAACTTCGCCTACCAGCTGGTGACCAAACGAGTTCAGGACCGGCATCTGGCCGACCTCGAGCTCAGCCAGTTGCGCGTCGCAGGCTGTGGCGCCGAGCCGATTCGCGCCCAAACCCTCCTCGACTTCGCCGAGAAATTCGCCCCGTGTGGGTTCAAGCCCACGGCGTTCGTCCCGAGCTACGGCATGGCCGAGGCCACCTTGGCGATCACGTTCCACCAGTTGAGTACCGAGCTCAAGGTCGATCGGGTCGATGGCGAAGCCATGAAGGACGGCGTCGCTCGTCCGGCGGAGGCTGGCGGCCCGAATGTTCTCGAGCTCGTCAGTTGCGGAGAGCCCTTTCCGGGGCACGAAATGCACATCATCGATGAAGCGGGGCAACAAGTGGGCGAACGGCAGGTCGGGGAGATCATCACCCGAGGCCCGAGCGTCACCGCCGGTTACTTCGAAAACCCTGAAGCGACCGCGGAGACCTGGAAAGATGGCTGGCTCCACACCGGCGATCTGGGCTACGTCGCCGACGGCAATCTCTACATCTGCGGCCGCATCAAGGACTTGATCATCATTCGCGGCGCCAATCACTACCCGCAAGACATCGAGTGGATGGTCGGGGACCTCGATGGCGTCCGACGGGGCAATGTCGTAGCGTTCAGCGTCATGCAAGACGGAACCGAGGAGCTGATTGTGGCCGCGGAGGCACATTCCGGCGACGCCGACCGGCTCCGCGAGGAGATCACCGCCAAAGTGATGCAAGAGTTCGGACTGGCGACGAGGCACGTCGCCATCGTGGCGGTGGGCACGCTCCCCAAAACCTCGAGCGGCAAAGCCCAGCGCCGAAAGGCCAAAGCCATGTTCGAAGAGGGAACACTCCCCGAACACCCCGTGAAAGAGACCCAACATGTCGGATGAACTCAAGGAGAAGCTGCGCGAAATCATCGCCGAGGTGTCGGAGATCGACGACATTCCCGATGACACATCCTTCGCCGACCTCGGCATCGACAGCATGATGGCGATCGAGATCGTCTCCGATGTCGAGCGCGCGTACTCGATCAAGATCACCGAGGAAGAGCTCGCGGAGCTCATCGACCTCAACGCCGTCTACGACAAGGTCAAAGAAAAGCTCGGCTAGTCTTTGCCGCGGCCGAAGATCTTGGACCCGGGCGGCACGGACTTGGTGATCCACACATTGCCGCCGATCACAGACCCCTTGCCGATGACCGTCTCGCCTCCGTGGATCGAGGCGCCGGCATAGATGGTGACGTCGTCCTCGATGGTGGGGTGGCGCTTCAGGCCGCGTGGCTCCACTTCACCGCGCCGGACGCTCAAAGCCCCGAGCGTGACGCCCTGGTAGAACTTGCAGTTGTTGCCGATCACCGAGGTCTCGCCGATGACGACCCCGGTCCCGTGGTCGATGAATATACTCTCGCCGATCTGCGCACCCGGGTGGATGTCGATGCCCGTCTCGCTGTGGGCGTGCTCGGCGATGATGCGAGGCACCATGGGCACTCCCTCGCGATAGAGCTCGTGCGCGACACGATGCGCGGTGATCGCCTCGATGCTCGGGTAGCTGAAGACCACCTCTTCGATGCTCGCCGCCGCCGGGTCGCCCTCGAAGGCGGCTCGGACGTCGGTGTTGAGCACGCGTCGGAGCTCGGGGAGTCTCTCGAAAAGCCTGAGAACCGCGTCTTCGCTCCAACCTTCGGGCTTGGGATCGAGCCGGCCGATGCCCGCTTCATAGCGGCACGCGCGGTCGATCTGCTCGACGAGGATCTCTCGCGCCGGGTAGAGATGCTCACTGATGCCATACCGGAGGTTCACGCGGTTGAGGGAGCGCGTGCTGTAGAACCCGAGATAGAGGACCGGCTTGATGTGATGAAATGCGGAGATGACGGCGCGCTTGTTGGGAAGCGCCGCGCTATCGAGGTTGTTGATCTCCTCGGGGCCGTCGTAGCTTTGTGCAACGGCGTCGATCGCCCTTTCGAGGTCCACGTGTCGCTCTGGGGCTTTGCTAGCCATACGCCGACTATGTGTACCACGAAGTCCTCGTCAACCATCGAAAACGGCAGGGCACGATTTCGGGTTTGACGCAGTGTGCGAGGTGTAAGACGCTCGTCTGACCGATGGCGGAGCTGCACCCCCACGTCGAGATCGCCCAGCGTTTATCGACCTGCCTGGTTCACGGCGATGCGGAGGGCGTCGCGGCCCTCTATGACCAAGATGCGATCGTCTGGCGCAACATCGACGAGCGCGGCCTGACGCGCGACCAAGTGCTCAAAGTCATCCGATTTCTCACACACAACGTAACCGACCTTCGGTACGAGGAGATCCGAGTGCTCCCCACGCCGGAGGGATTCGTGCAGCAGCACGTCCTGCGCGGCATCGCCCCGGACGGCGAGCGCCTCAATGTACACACCTGCCTGGTCGCGACCATCGCGGATGGCAAGATTCACCGCCTCGAGGAGTATCTCGATTCGTCTGCCCTCCAACCCCTCATGAAGCCATGACCGGCCCGACCATCGTTCAGGAGAAGTCCGATCACGTGCGACTTCTCAAGCTTCACCGCCCCGAAGCCAAGAACGCGTTCAATAACGAGATGTATCTCGAGCTTGCTCAGGCGATCGACGACGCCTCCGAGGACGAGGAGACCCGGGTCATCGTCATCACCGGCGATGGAGACGTGTTTTCCGCAGGGCAGGATCTGCACGAAATGAACATCCCCGAATCCGGCGAAATCGTCGGCTTCGATCGGTTGATCACGAGCCTCAACGAATGCCCAAAGCCCATTCTCGCAGCAGTCAACGGCTTGGCGCTCGGCGTGGGTGTCACCATGCTCCTTCACACCGACATCAACTACATCGCGAAGGGCGCCAAGCTGAAGTGCCCCTTCGTCTCGCTCGGCGTAGTGCCCGAAGCGGGAAGCAGCTACCTGCTCCCCAAGGTGCTCGGGGCCCAGCAAGCAGCCGAGTTCCTCTATACCAGCCGGTGGCTCTTTTCCGACGAGGCCGTCGAGTTCGGGCTCGCACTCGAGGAGATCCCGGTCGTGCGACTCCTTCAGACGGTGCTGCACAAGGCGCACGCGATCGCAAAGATGCCACCTGAGGCCGTCCAGGCGACGAAGGCGCTGCTCAGGAAGTCCGAACACGAAACGATCGAGAAGGCGCGCAAGCGCGAGAACGAGGCCTTCATCGGGCGGTTGGGCTCACCGGAAAACCTAGAGGCGATCGCGGCGTTCTTCGAGAAGCGCAAGCCCGATTTCACCAAACGCTGAGCGGCCCGCCTCGGCGTTGTCCACGGCGCGGCTACCTGAGCTGTTCCGCCAGGTAACGTTCCTTGCCGATGTCTTTGATGATCTGCAGCTGGGCCTCGAGCCAGTCGATGCCTTCTTCTTCGGACTTGAGAATCGCGTCGAGCAACTCTCGGCTTCCGTTGTCGCCCTTTTCGCGACACAGGGCGATGCCCCTATTCAGGAGGTCGACGGCCTCGAGCTCGAGAGCAAGGTCTGCCTTGTGTTGCTCGATGGGGTCTTCGCCCACACGCACCGGGTTCAGCCGTTGCATGTTGGGCACGCCATCGAGAAAGAGGATGCGGTCGATCACCTGGTCCGCGTGCTTCATCTCTTCGACGGCTTCTTCGTGCTTCTTCTGTTGCAACACGGAGTAGCCCCAGTTCTGGCACATCTTCGAATGCACGAAGTACTGATTGATCGCGGTGAGCTCGTTGGTGAGCACCTTGTTGAGAAGCTCTATGATTCCGGCATCGCCCTTCATGTGGACCTCCAGAGGGACCATACGGTCACGGCCACTGTAGGGCAATCGAGTGGTTCCCGCTGATATTGAAAGACGCTTTCAGCGCTCAACCGAGCGAGGCGGCGATCAATGGGAGCAGCGAGCGCCTCTTTGGGCTGGTGTTCTCGTCGATCAATTCCTCGATGATCGGACGACAACCGCCGCATTCGGTGCCCGCGCCGCAGGCATCGCCGATCGCGTCGTGGTCGCGCGCACCGTCCTGAATGCACCCCTTGATGGTGCCCTCGTTTACAGCTCGGCAGTGACAGACCAGCATAGGGCCAAAGTGTAGCTCCCCGATGTTGATAATCAAATTCATTATCGACCACCGGCCTACCCTGTCATAACCAGCTGTATTTTATGACAAAATAGACCTATTCGGCCGCTGAAGCGCCCGGGAGCGGCTCGGTCCCCGTCGTGATTCCCGCCTCTGCGTCGGCAGGCCGAAGGCCGCGAAACCCGGCCTCACGCAGAAGCTCGAGGTCGGATTCGTGGTCGGGGTTGCCGGTGGTCAGGAGCTTATCGCCGTAGAAGATGCTGTTCGCGCCGGCCATGAAGCACAGAAGCTGCGCTTCGCGAGTCAGGCTGGAGCGACCCGCCGACAGCCGAACCATCGCGCCGGGCATGAGAATGCGCGCCGTGGCACACATCCGCACGAGCTCGATCGAATCCACCGGCACCTGCTCCCCGAGCGGAGTGCCCGGGACCGCCACCAAGGCGTTGATCGGGACGCTCTCCGGCTGAGGGCGCAGATTCGCGAGGATCGCCAGCATGGAGACACGATCGTCGACGCTCTCGCCCATACCGATGATGCCGCCGCAACAGAGTGAGATGCCGGCTTTGGCCACGTGCTCGATGGTATCCAGGCGGTCCTGGTACGTCCGCGTGGTGATGATCTCGCCGTAGAATTCGGGGGAAGTATCGAGGTTGTGGTTGTACGCCGTCAGCCCCGCCTCGGCGAGCGCCTGTGCCTGATCTTCCTCGAGCATGCCGAGGGTGGCGCAAGCTTCGAGACCGAGCTCCCGGACCCCGCGCACCATCTCGAGCACGCTCTCGAACTGGGCGCTCGCGGGTTTGGGACCTCGCCAGGCCGCACCCATGCAGAACCGAGTCGAGCCCGCATCCTTTGCGACGCGAGCCTTGCGGAGCACTTCGTCTACCGACAGAAGCGCCTCGCTTTCGACGTCGGTGTCGTAACGCGCGCTCTGCGGGCAGTACGCGCAGTCTTCTGGGCATGATCCGGTCTTGATCGACAGAAGCGTGCAGAGCTGGATCGCATTGGGCGGATGGTGGGCCCGATGCACTTGTTGCGCGCGGAACAAGAGATCGGTGAGCGGAAGCTCGTGGATCTCCCTGACCTGCGGCTTGGTCCAATCGTGCCGAATCGGCTCCATCAAGGCTCTTCTAGCTTGCCGAGGTCGTCACGCAAGGAGCGGCCGCTCGAAGCGTTCTCGTGTTAGGGTCGCGGGACTTTGTCGGTGGCAGTCGCAGAGGGATCTCGATTCGAAGCGCGCGCACTCCCCTTTCGGACGGCTCCCGCACTCACCGGCCTCTGCCTCCTGGCCACGACGGTCGATTTGATCCTGAACCGTATCCTGATCCGCATCTGGGGCGACGCGGTATCGCATCAACAACTGCTGTCGTTCGACCAAGGCGGCGCCTTTTTTCGAAATCTCGCCGCCGTAAGCGGCTTCATCGCGGTCGCCATCGCGCTGTCCGAGTTCACGTTTCGCCAACGCGCCGTTCCACTCTCTGGCCGGATCGGCGTCGCCGCGTTCTCCGCGGCGTTTCTCCCCCTGATCGCGCTGATCATCATCATGCCGTCCCAGTGGACGCGCATGGAGCTCGTCTTGATCACAGCGGGATTGGCGCACGCCCTGATGATCCTCATCGGCTTGATCGGCTTACGCTGGCACTCCAATCGGTCGCTTACGGCCGGTCTGCTCTTGGTGATCATCGCGTCTTTCTTCGGAATCGCGTCGTTGCTGATCCATCTTCTGGGACATGTCGTCGGTTGGGGCGAGGCCGAGCGATGGGCCGGCGCGGTTCGGTACGCGGGCGAGGTCTGCTACCTGGTCGGACTCATCGTCGCGGGCAGCGCCGCCCTCCCCCGCTGGAGAACCGCACGCGGCAAAGCCGTGGCCGTGCTGGGCGGTTTCGTCGCGGCGGCGGTCGCTACGGCGGTGCTCATCGCCCGGTTCGAGCTCGGCCCAGAGTTCGAAACGGTCTTCTACGGAGCTCTACGCCTCGACCTGTTCATCGACGCCCCGGTGGTGTACGCCGTGTTGCTTGGTCTGGCCGCGGCGCTCGGGGTCTCGGGCTTGTTTCACCCAACCCACGCCGGCAAACAGATCGGCGCCGGCGTGCTCTTGCTCATCGCGGCTGGCTACGCTCCGCGCTCGCCCGTGCTCTTGGTCATCACGCTGTTGGGGATCTCCCTGCTCGCCCGCGCCGCGCTTTCGCTCGGGCTCGGCGACGCCGACTAATCGAGCGCACCGATGGCCGCGGCCATGCGTCGCAAGCCCTCGGCGATGACTTCTTTTGAAGCCGCGTACGAGATACGCAAAAAACCAGGCGCTCCGAAGGCCGTGCCAGGCACGACCGCGCATCGCGCTTCTTCGAGAAGGTAGCCCGCGACCGCGAGGTCGTCCTCGAGTGTTTGGCCCGAAGCCTTGCGTCCGACGAGGCCTTCGACATTGGCGAAGGCATAGAACGCACCGTCGGGTGTAAGGCAGCTGATGCCTTCGATGTCGTTGAGGCCGCCGACGATGAGCGCGCGACGCTCCTCGAACGCCTGACGCATCTGTTCCACCGGCTCTTGCGGCCCGGTCAACGCTGCGATGGCGGCGTACTGCGCTGCAGCCGTCGGATTGGTGGTGGCCTGGCCCTGGAGCTTATCGCAGGCCTTGGCGACATGGGCCGGCGCCAACATCCAGCCGATGCGCCAGCCCGTCATGGCGTACGTCTTGCTGACACCATCGACGATGATGATGCGGTCACGGAGCTCCGGAGCGACCTCGAGGATCGACTTCTGCTGAAACCCCTCGTACACGAGCTGCCCGTAGATCTCGTCGACGATGATCCAAAACGAGTGCCCCTTACAGACGTCCGCGAGCTCGCGGAGCTGCGCCGGATTGTAGGCGGCTCCGGTAGGATTGCTTGGCGAGCACAGGACCAACGCTTTGGTCTTGGGTGTGATCGCGGCCGCGAGCTTTTCCGGGGTGAGCCGAAAGCCCTCCGACTCCGTGGTGTTGATGATGACGGGCGTCGCCCCGGCAAGACGCACTTGCTCCGGGTAGCTCACCCAGTACGGCGACGGGATGATCACCTCGTCGCCCTCGTCGTAGAGGGCGAGCGCGAGATTGAAGAGCGTATGTTTCGCACCCACCGACACGACGACATCGGCTGGTTCGTGCGAGACGCCACCGCGTCGAGCCTTGGACGCAGCGCAGATCGCCTCGCGAAGCGCCGGAATGCCGCGCGCCGCAGTGTACCGAGTCGCTCCCTCGTCGATTGCTGTCTTCGCTGCTTCCCGAATGTGTGCGGGCGTGTCGAAATCCGGCTCGCCCACGCTAAACGAAAGCACATCGATGCCCTGGTCGCGCAACTCGCGCGCGCGCTGAGCGATCGCAACGGTGGCCGAGGGTTTGACCCGCGATAACCGCTCGGCAAGGGGTGGTGACTTGCTCATGCCGCGAGTGCTAACACCGGCGGCGCTAGCTATCAACGCGGTCGGGTGCCTTTTTCAGGACGAGCATGTAGGATTCGACCCCCTACCCATGGAAGGTCCACCTCAGCCGTTTGCCAGCTACGAGGAGCTCGCCGCCGTGTTTCGCGAGCACGTCGCCCCGGGCAAGCTCGCCTTCTACGAGGGGCGTGGGCTCCAGCTCGTGATGGGCCGTCGCGAGGGGATCTGGTTCGAAGACGCCTACACGGGCATGCGGTTGATCAACTGCCACTGCAACGGCGGCGTGTTCAACCTCGGCCACTGCAACCCCCAAGTGACGGGGGCCGTCGCGGAAGCGCTCGGGACCCTGGATATCGCCAATCACCACTTCGCTTCGGGGCACCGCGCCCGGCTGGCCCAACGGCTGTCGGCCACGACCGACCATGCCTTGCCACGGGTGGTCTATGGTGTGTCCGGAGGCGAAGCGATCGACCTCGCGATCAAAGCGGCGCGAGGCACGACCGGCCGCCAGAAGGTCGTGTCGGCCAAGGGCGGATACCATGGCCATACCGGCCTCGGTCTCGCCGCAGGCGATTCGGCGTTCCGAGATCCGTTTGGTCCAAATCTCCCGGGCTTCGTCCAGGTTCCCTTCAACGACTCGGTTGCGATGGAGCAGGCGATCGACGACGAGACTGCCGCCGTCCTGTTGGAGCCGATTCCCGCAACCCTCGGCATGCCGATGCCGAAAGAGGGCTATCTCCCCGAGGTACGGCGCCTGTGCACCGAGCGCGGCGCATGCTTGCTTGCCGATGAAGTGCAAACCGGGCTCGGTCGAACCGGCCGCTGGTGGGGCTACCAACACGAAGGCATCGTCCCCGATGCGATCATTACCGGTAAGGGGCTTTCGGGCGGGATCTACCCGATCACCGCCACCCTGCTGACCAAACGCTTACACGAAGTGCTCGACGGAGGTGACAACCCCTTCTTGCACATCTCGACCTTCGGAGGCGCGGAGCTCGGGTGCGTGGCGGCCAACGCCGTCCTGGAACTCGTCGGTGCGCCCGGTTTCCTCGAACGCATCACGGACCTTTCTGCACGGTTTGGCCAAGCCTTCGAGCCGCTTCCCTTTCAACTCCGACGCCGTGGGCTCTTCATGGGCCTCGCGTTCGCATCCGAGAACGAAGCCTTTGGCGCACTCCTTCGCTTGCTGCAGCAGGGCGTCTTCAGTTTCCCCGCGGGCAACGACAAGGCCGTGCTTCAGTTCCTCCCGCCGCTGATCATCTCCGATGAAGAGACCGACGACCTGATCGAGCGCGTCACAAAGGCCGTGGGCTGATGCCGCTTGCAAGCCTCGCGGACGTCTCGGGTATCGAGGAATCGATCGAACACGCGGTGCAAAGCGGGGACGCAAGCCCCCTCCCGGTGATCGGCTATGGCGAGATCAGCGTTGCGCTCAAGCTCTCGACGCACTCGGGCGACTTCGTGTGCAAGCGCCTGGTGCCGGTCGAGTCGAGAGAGCTCGCCGAGCAGACCGCGCAGACGATCCACACCTACATCGATCGCTTGAGCGACCGCGGCTTCGACGTGGTTCCCACCGAGACCCCCATCCTCGAGCGGCCCGAAGGCCACGTCCTTTATTGTGTTCAACCAATGTTGAATCCCGGAACCCTCGGGCCGGATTTCTTGCGCGGCAAACCGAAAGAAGAAGGCGTGCGACACGTCGAGCGGATCTTCGAGCTGATTCGACGGGCAGTGAGCCCGACACTCGCCCCTGACGGCCAACTGTCCAACTGGGCGTTCGATGGCGACCGGCTGCGCTACCTCGATGTCGGGACCCCTTTCATGCGTGATGCGGACGGCAACGAGCTGTTCGACTTCACCCAGCAGACCCGTGCATTGCCAGGGCCAATTCGCGTGATCGTCGATCGTTTCTTGATCAAGGGGATCCTCGACAACTACTACACCACGCGCGGTCAGGCGTTGGACTTCCTGGGCAACCTCATCAAGGAGGGGCTTCCCGCGCTCATCGAGCCTCTGATCGAGATCGCCAATCGGGTATTCGAGCTCGAGTCACCGATCACGGCGAAAGAGACGGACGCGCACTACCGAAGCGACGCTCAAACCTACGCGTTCATCCAGGCCGCACGCCGGGCGGACCGCTGGTGGCATCAGAAGCTCCTGCATAAGCCCTACCCGTACATCTTGCCGCCACGAATCGAGCGGTACCACTAGCGACTAGCGTTGCGCGAGCAGAGCGCGGGCGTCTTTTTCGAGCGAGCTCAGGCCCGTGCGGTCGCTCCGGTAATAGCCCCGGATGTGTCGGTTCTTGTCGAGCAGCACGAAGTGATTGGTATGGATGATGTCCATCGGTTGCTCGTGCTTTTCGTGCTGGGCGTGGTCCTTCTTCTTGGGCTCCTCGAGGGCCACCCGAAAACCGTTGACGAGCTCGTGCACGGCCGGCTTTTCGCCGGTGAGGAAGGTCCAGTTGGATTCGTCCGCCCCGTACTTCTGCGCGTACGCCTTGAGCGTCTCGGGCTTGTCGTTTTCCGGGTCGACGCTGATCGACAAAAACCGAACGGCGTCGGTGCTCCCCTTGAGGTCGCCTTGCAGGTCTCGCATCAGTCCCGTGAGCCTCGGGCAGGTGCTTTGACAGCTCGTGAAAATGAAGTTGGTGACCCAGACGCTGCCGTCGAGATCAGAAGCGGTGAACTCGGCGCTGTTCTGGTCGACCAATTGGAAGTCGGGAAGCGCGCCGAGGGTGGCCGGCACCTGCTCCGCCGACCGCGAGCAGGCGACAAGCGCAAGTAGCAGGAGCGCGATGAGCGGGTTACGTGGCATCGATCATCAATACGGCAAACAACACGGTGAGATAGACCAGCGATACGAAAAACAGCTTCTTTGCCCACCGGTCACCGGCCTCTGCGCGCAAGCCCTGGATCGCAGTGCCCAAAAAGACCGCACCAAGAACCAGCGCGGTGAACAAGTAGACGTAACCCGCCACGCCGAGCGGGACGAGCAACACCGACACGACGACCAGCAGCGCCGTGTACACCACGGCCGCGACCTTGGTCGCGAAGACCCCCTGCACCGATGGCATCACTTTGAGCCCAGCACGCTCGTACTCGTTCTGCCGGAAGATCGCGATGGCCATGAAGTGCGGCAGCTGCCAGAAAAACAGAATCCCGAAAAGCACTAGACCCGGCGCATCGAGGCTGTTGGTGACCGCCGTCCACCCCATGAGTGGGGGAAGCGCACCGGGCACCGCGCCGACCAAGAGCGCGGCGGGGGTCATCTGTTTCATGGGGGTATAAACCGCGACATAACTCACGAGCGCGATCAGACCCAAGAACCCCGTCAACGGATTGACCAGGAGCACGAGAGCCGGCACGGACACGACGCCGAGCGCTACGCCGAAAACCAAAGCGAGGTTGGGTGCCATGCGCCCGTCGGGAAGGGGGCGTTTGGCGGTGCGGGCCATCAATCGATCGACGTCGCGTTCCAGGTAGCAGTTGAGGGCGTTGGCCCCCGCAACCACCATGGCGGTCATTCCGAGCATCACCATCATGACGGCGAGATCGGCCGAGCCGGGCGCGAGCCACATCCCACCGGCTGCCGTGATCAGCACCATGAGCGTGATACGGGGCTTCGTGAGCGCGATGAGGTCGCGCACGGTCGCGGTGATCGAGATTTCTCGGACTGCGGTGGTCATGAGGCTCACTCGATGGCCAGAGGCGCACGACTCTGACCGCCCGGTCTTGGCCGGTCAAGACGGTGCTTAGGGTCAATTTCGCAGAAGTTCTACAAGCTGTGATCTGCGCGTTTTTTCCCGGGGAAGTCTCGACGGGCCGGCGGCCGCCCGACCGGAGTTTGGGGAGCAAGGCCGGCACACCCTCAGAACGGGTAGTCCTGCAGGACATCGAGCGCCATGGTCATCAGCTGCTGTACCGCCTCCGGTGTGTCCATGGGAATGCCGGCGGCGCCACCCCCGTAGATCGCGGAGCTTTGGGGCTCGGCGTCGCGGTGTTCGAGTGCGTAGGCGACCGCCTGTGGGAGGTCGGTTGCAAATGCATCGACGACGCCGGGGTTCGTCTGCGGCCGGGTGACGCACATGTGAATGGCCGGGGGGTACTGCTGCCCGTTGAAACGCCAGCCCCGAGTCTTCATGAAGTCGTTGACGTGATAGATATTGAACTCGTCCGAACGGAACGAGAAGCAAAACGTCGGTGATCCCATCATCGTGAGCTCCGGCAGGCTCTTGACCACCTCCTGCATCTTGAACGCGGTCTCGAAGATCTCCTTGGCGTAGCGCAGGTAACCCTCCCTGCCGTAACGCACCATCGCGGCCCAGGTTGCGGCGATCAGGCCGCCCGACCGACTGCCCGCAAGCCCGTTGGAGGCATAGATGCCGCCCTTCCAGGTCGGCTCGATGTGGTACTGGTACTTGCGAAACGACGCGTCGCGGTAGACCACCACCGAGGTTCCCTTGAGGCCGTACCCGTACTTGTGGGTGTCCGCAGAGATCGAGGTCACCCCGGGCAACCGAAAGTCGAAAACGGGGATGTCGTAGCCGAGGATCTCGCCCCACGGGAGGATGAAGCCGCCGAGGCAGCCATCGACGTGAAGCCCAATCCCGTGCTCCACGGCCAAGTCCGACAGCGCGCCAATCGGATCGATCGTGCCGTAGGGATAGTTGGCAGCGGAGCCAACGATGGCCACCGTACGGTCGTCGATCCGGTCTCGCACGAAATCGACGTCGACCAAGGTCGTCTTCGGGTCCGTGGGCGCCTCGACGATCTCGATGCCGAGTAACTTCCCGCCCTTGCGAAAAGCAGGATGGCCGGTGTC
>CAJIBX010000012.1_pt1 | contig 16317 bp, 15 predicted proteins | sample 9199471 | NCBI WGS metagenome assembly CAJIBX01 (sample SAMEA7708317, study PRJEB35096) | sediment metagenome | biome: marine neritic benthic zone biome [ENVO:01000025]; feature: sediment [ENVO:00002007]; material: shallow marine sediment [ENVO:03000034] sea grass bed [ENVO_01000059] ...
CCCTCGGCGCGCGCCAGCACGTCGAGCAGCTTGGGCGAAAGGTATGCTTCGACCCGACCATCTGCGCGGCGCTTGAGCTTGCGGAGCGCCCACTCCGACTCGACCAAGACGTCGGTTGGCGCGATGCCGGCCTCTTCGATGGCGCGCTGGGCAGACTCGACCCGGTCGACCAGCAGGTACCAGAGATGGATGGGCTCGACCTCGGCATGACCGCGATCATCCGCCAGTCGTTGGGCGTCGGCCACGAGCTGCTTGGCCTCCTTCTGGTAGGCGTCGAGTCGTAACGTGAGGGGCTTCATGTCGAGCGGTCAGATACTCGCACGGACCGAGGGGCGGCGCATCTTCCACAGAAAGCCATCGAAGTAGAAGTGAATCAGCGACTGGTAGACCGTGTAGTAGGCGACGATCGAAGCGGTCGTGAAACCAAACACTTCGGGTTGGTCGATGTCTTTGAAGATCCAGCGTCCCACGTACTTGAAATAGACGAACGCGCTCCCGAGCGAAAGAATGAAAGCTCCATGCGCAAGCATCGGATGCGTGAGAATACGCGCGAGCAAAGGACGATGCGGCAGCGGGTCTTTGTAGTGTCTTCGTTGGAATGCCCAGACGAATACGATGTATTCGACTGCGTGGCTGAACGCGTACGCGAGGTACGCCTTGACCGGATGGACCCACAAAAACGATGAGGCGAGGAGGGTCGTGCCGAGACCCATCCACAACCGTGGGGCGTTCCTGAAACGGTGATGGCGCCATTCGTAATAGAAGAACGCCGCGAGGCTGAGCGCAACCAATACCACGGAGGGCCACAACAGGGCGGAGCTCGCCTGTTCGACCCATTCGAACACTGGCCTGAGGGTTCGGCGACCGCTCGGGAACTGGCGCAGGATGTAGTTCCCATAGCGGGGCACCAGAAATGCAAAATAGAGTGGCAGCCATGCCCAGATCAGAGTTCGATCGACCCACCCCGGGATCCCGGTTTCCGAGCTGCTCTTGGCATTGTACAGGCGAAGGATGCCGTACTTCTGATTGTAGACGTGGTAGACGTTCCAAACGGCAGAGAAGACGAACATCCCGTTGACAGCCGTCCTTGCGCCGACCGTTGGCGATTGATCACCCATCAAGAGCATCATCGCCTTGCCAAGTACCCAACCGGTGAGCGCGCACCCGAGCCCGACCAGATAAGCGCGCTGACTTACTTGCGTATCGTATGTGTCCTTGCCGAGAACGTAGATCAGGCCGATCGTGCCCCCTGCCGCCAAGCCGATTTCGGCGACGGAGAGCTCCATCTGACGACTCACCAACAACGGACTCGCTAGCCACAAAACCAGCATCGCAGCTGGGAAGAGCAAGTATCGGGTCCGGAAGTGACTAAACACTTCCGAATCGAGGTAGATGTAAGGGAACGCGTAGTGTCGATGCACGTCCGTGATCGCCAAGACCAAGACGTAGATCGCTATGTAGTCGTTGCGATAGCTGTCGCCGAGGAAAGCCATCGGTAGCAGTACCCACGCCCAGCTGAACGCGTATGCCATGAGATCGACGGGCGCCGAGACATGCCACTTGTCGACTGGCTGATCGGGCGGACGGACGCCCAACCACGTGGCCACGCTCATTGCTTCGAGGCGGTCAGAAAGCGCATGCGAAGATCGTAGAGAATCTCGCTGAGCAAGCGTTCCTCCTCGCCGGTGAGGTTGCCTCTAGTCTTCTCTTCGAGCAGGACGATGCAGTCGATGGTTTGGCGAGCGAGCGGTAGGTTGACCTCCGCGTCGGCGTCCGGGATCGCTCCCAGGTGCATTAGCGCGGAGGTGCTGAGTGAGAGCAAGAACGTGTTGAAGTCGATGGCTGGCGGCTCGGTGGCGTTCGGCTCGCGCTCCTGATCGTTTTCCTCTTCGGACATGTCATTCACCGTGAGTCGGAGGTGGCTCCTCGCCGGGGATGCCAACCAGCTCGAGGTCGTTCGAGCGGTCGGGAAGCTTCGCGAGGTGGTCCTCGTACTCTTCCTTGCGAAGCAGTCCCTTCTTGATATTGCGTTCGACAATGCGCTTGTCGACGAGCTGCCCTTCCAATGCTGCCATGCAGCCGAGTGTAAGAGCGGGCACCGCCAAGTCAACTCCCGCATTGTTGACAGCGGCGAGGCTAGCTCTGATTCTGATTGGGTGCCGAGGCGAGTGCCGCCATCCGCTGATCGACTTCGAGAGCTCGAGATCCTGATCCGAGCGCATCATCCGCTGATCTTCGCAGAGAGTATCGAGGACGATCGCGTGCACGGGCTCATGCTTCATGTGGCAGAGCACCTCGACCTACCGATGTTCTCGTGGAGCCACTCTCGAGGCCTCGTCAACGAACATCCCAACGCGACGGTGATCGAGGGTTCGCAAACGCCGGAGCAGTGCCTGGCAGAGATCGCACGCAGCAACCGCGAGGCGATCTTCTATCTTTCCGGCTTCGACCGACACCTGAATGAAAACCTCGTGATCGCCCAGCTCAAGGAGATCCACCGAAAGTTCTTCCAGCATCGGGGTGCGGTCGTGGTCTCCGGCGCCTCGGGCGACATCCCCCTGGAGCTCCAGTCCCTCTTCACGCACATCGAGCTGGGTTATCCATCGCCCGAGGCGTATCGGCAGTTCATCGTCGCCGTGCTTCGTGACGTGAACAAGCGTCAGAAGCTGAGCGTCGACCTCAAAGGAAAAGACGTCGCCCGGCTGCTAGAAATGATGCGCGGGCTCACCTTCTTCGAAGTACAGAAGATCATCACTCAGGCGGTCGTCGAGGATGGCGTTCTCGGTCCGAAGGACCTCGACAGGGTGCTCGATGCCAAAAAGAGAATCGTCGAGCGTTCCGGCGTGCTCGAGTACTTCCCGCACGAATACCGCATGGGCGACATCGCGGGGCTCGACCGACTAAAAGGTTGGCTTCGTAGTCGCGAAACCGCATTCACGGATCCCTCGCGCGCAAAGGAGTTCGGCCTCACGCCTCCCAAGGGATTGTTCTTGCTCGGTGTTCAAGGTTGCGGAAAGAGTCTGTGCGCAAAGGCAGTGGCGGCAGAGTGGAAGCTTCCACTGCTCCGTCTCGACCCGTCGAACCTGTACAACAAGTACTACGGCGAGAGCGAGAAGAACCTCAAGCGCGCGATTAGGACCGCCGAGGCAATGGCGCCCGTCGTGCTCTGGATCGACGAAATCGAGAAGTCGTTGGGGCAGGATGAGCTCGACGGCGGCACGAGCCAACGAATCTTCGCGACGTTTCTGTCGTGGTTGCAGGAGAAGAAAGAAAGCGTATTCGTGATCGCGACGGCGAACGACATCGCGAAGTTACCGCCCGAGCTCGTCCGCAAAGGAAGGTTCGACGAGATTTTCTTCGTCGACCTGCCCGATGCTGATACGCGGCGGGCCATCTTGGAGATTCACCTGAAGAAGCGCAACCGTGATCCCTCTACGTTCGATTTGGATCGGCTCGTCGAGGTCTCGGACGGTTTCAGCGGCGCCGAGCTCGAGCAGGCGGTCGTGTCATCGCTCTACGCGGTGTTCGCGAAGGATGAGGACCTGACAACCGAGAGTTTGGAACACGAGATTCGCCAGACCCAGCCGCTCTCGGTCACCATGGCCGAACGCATTGCAGGTATTCGCGCTTGGGCGAGCAACCGCTCGGTTCCGGCCGACTGAGAGACCTCAATCGCTGTCCGTGAGCGCGCGGGCCACCACGGGCAAGAGATGCCGCTGAAAGTCGAGCGTCGGTCGGTAGTGCATGAACATGCCGCCGAGGGTGGTCAAGACGCGTCCGATCATCACGAAGTGATCGGGAATCTCGGTGACGGGGTCATCTTCGACCGACCGCATGAGCTCGCCGAGCCGCTCGATCAGTTCCTCGGTGGATGGCCACTCCGTGTGGCCCGACCGATGCTCCTGGAGCTCGCTGAGCAGGATGTCTGCGAAGGTGAGCAAGGTATCGGGTTGACCGGTGCGCGTGCGAAATCCGAGCTGCGAGAGTTGGCTTGCAACGCCCGCGCGGTCCTGAACGAAGAACGCTTGCATGATCTTCGCGTAAGCGCGGCGGACGTCGTCGTCGATCACCTTCGTGCATCCGAAGTCGAGCAAAACGACCCGATCGCCTGGCTCGATCAGCAGATTGCCTGGGTGCGGATCGGCCTGAAATCGCCCGAGCTCCAAAATCTGGCCAACATACGATTCGACGACGGTCGACAAAATATGGGATAGACGCGCGTGCGCTTCGTCGTCGCCGCCTTCTCGCGCGACCGCGAGGCGATCGAGAACGACGGTGATCTTCTCACCGCGGACGAACTTCGTGGTCAGCAGGCGCTCGGTGCATAGGGCATCGACCGGTTCCGGGACGGTCAAGGTGCTCGCATTCTTGAAATACAGACCGATTGCCTCCCCGTGAGCACGCTCCGCGTGGTAGTCGAGCTCGCTCCGGATCATCTTCTGGATTTCGGCGATGGAGGTGTCGTAGTCGGCCTCCGGTAGTGATGCGCGCAAGCCGTCGATGAAGAAAGCGAGAAGCTGCATGTCGAGCTCGATCGTTTCGTCGACGCCCGGCCGGCGAACCTTGACTGCCACTTCGGTCCCGTCGTGCAGCTCGGCCCGATGCACCTGCCCGATGCTTGCGGTTCCAATTGGCTCCGAATCGAATGCGACGAAGTGATGCTCGATCGGCGCGCCGAACTCTCGTTCGACGATCGGGAGGATCTCCTCGATGCCGGCACCAGGAACTTCATCTTGCAGCGTGGCCAGGGTTTCGATCCACGCCGAGGGCAGTAGATCGGGGCGCGCGGAGAGCGCCTGCCCAGCCTTGAGAAATCCACCGCCCTGCTCGAGGCAGAGATCGAGGAAGCGATTCGCGTTCTTGTGATGAAGACGGTCGAGCGCAGCTCGGGCGCCACGGCGGCTCATGAACGCGGCCCGCGTGATGTGAAGGCGGTAGGTCGAGGCGATCTTCGTGAGCGTCCAACCAGCTTGGGAGAGCCGAGCGACGCGGCGTTGCCACTCGTCGGCCGAGCGTCCGAGGCCACGAGCTTCTGCAAGAGCCGAGACCCACTCGCCTTGGGTGGCCTGCCAAGCCTCGGCGGCCTGATCGCGGATTTCCCAGGCCGCGCGCTCGATCACGGCGAGCCCCGCGTCCAGCGCTTTGAGCCATGCCCGTAGGGCGCTTTCATTCCTTCGCGAGGTGGTCTGTAAAGAGGCTGTATTCATTTAGGAATCCCCCTTTGTGATACAATTGAGTCCCCTGTGTATCACAAAGTGACTCACGCGTCTACAGGGCGATTCGCTTTCGTGATAGGTCTGGCCGGATGGAGCCATCCCGTTTCCTCGAGGGCCGGACCCGTGAGACCAAGATCCGGCGCGATGCGCGGGGCCGATGGTTCAATGGAGAGGATCCGATCGACCATCCCAACCTGGTGCGTTGCTTCGATGGCTGGGTCGACCGAGCCGAAGATGGTCGGTTTTGCCTGAGCAACGACATCAACTGGGCCTACGTCTCGATCGAGGGGGCGCCGTACGTCGTGCGCGATGTCCAGGTCAGTGACGATGGGATCGCATTGCGGCTGTCGGGTGACCGCGCCGAGGCGCTCGAGCTCGACGCGCTGGCTCAGGACCCCGACGGAGGACTTTGGTGTACGGTCCGCGAGGGAAGATGCCCCGCCCGGTTCGACAACCATGCGAGTGCTAAGCTTGCGGATCTGATGGGCGAGGACCAGAACGGCGTGTTCATTCGGCTTGGGACAAGGCGGGTTCACCCTCCTGTGATCGACGATCCGATGAGCCTCGGAGCATGAGATGAAGACTCGGGAAGGACTGGCCGCATTGATCATCGCCTTCCTGGCGGTCCCGCTTGTGGCGTTTTTCGTACTGGCGGTCGCCGATGCCGAGCAGCGTTCAGCCGAGGCGCCATTTCGCGCCGTTCTCGGAAACGCACGGTTCGATGCATTGATGGAGGGGCAGGGCGGCTTCCCGCACTACCTCGGGAACCGGCTCGGCTCGCCCGACTTCACGTTGCCCGATCGTGTAGGGAACACGTGGAGACTTTCGGACCACCGCGGCAAAGTGATCGTCATGAACTTCTGGACGATCACCTGCAAACCGTGTGTTCAAGAGATGCCCACGATCGAAATGCTCGCGACCATTGCAAGAGACTGGAGTGACGTCGAGATCGTTGCGGTTTCGACCGACGAGGGTTGGGAACAGGTGCGGTCACTGGTCGGTCCTGACTCGCGTATCACTCACCTCTTCGACCCACGGCGCGAGACCGTGACAGACAAGTTTGGGACCAAGCTCTTCCCGGAGACCTGGATCATCGATCGCCGTGGGATCGTACGCTTTCGGTATGACGGCCCGCTCGACTGGTCCGATCCCGTCGTGCTCGACTTGATCCAATCGTACCGTTAGTCCTCGATCAAGTACTCGAAGAGCAGCGTGCCCGCGGCGAGGGCGACGATGTCGACGGCCATGAGGATCTGCATCCAGCCCAGGCTCTGAGCGAAAGTCGCGCCGGCGAAGAGCTCACGCGTGGCGACCGCAGCAGCAAGGAGTGCGGGCGCTACGAGAGGAAAGACCGAGATGCTGATCACGAGATCGCGCGCGCGCGTTCGGGCGCTCATCGCCGCGAACAGGGTGCCGGTGGCGACGAACCCGAGAGTCCCTAGAAACACGAGGAGTGCGAGTGGCAACAGAGTTGCGGTGATATCGAGATGAAAGAACATCGCCACGATGGGCACGAGGGCAAGCTCGATGAGAGTGATGAGTGCCAGGGAGCTGAGCGCTTTGCCCAGGTAGAGCCCCGCAGGTGGCAGAGGCGTTAGCATCAGGCCCGTCAACGCCTCGCCCTCCCGCTCTTTGGACCAGCTTCGACCCATGAGCAGCACCCCACAAAAGAGGATCGCGAGCCACAGCAGGCCGGGAGCGACCTTGTTGGCGCTGACCGGATCGGTGTAGAACCCGAGTGAGCCGAGAACCGTCATCAAGAGCGCAAAAAGCCCCGTGGTGGTCAGGATCTCTTTCGTGCGCAGCTCGATGCGCAGGTCCTTTTCGGCGATGATCAAGGCGGTTCGGATCGTGTTCACGACTCCATCTCCATGACCTTGCCGTTATCGAGTCGAACACGGTGGTCGGCGATCTTCCTGGCCCAAACGCGATCGTGTGTCGCGAGCGCAATGATCGCTCCACGTTCCCGTTCCTCGATGAGCGCGAGCTCCAACTCATCCAAGCCCTGGCCATCGAGTCCCGTGGTCGGCTCGTCGAGCAACAGAAGCCGCGGAGCCGGGAGGATCGACCGTGCGAGTGCGACGCGCTGTTGTTGCCCGCGCGAGTAGGTCCGCATCGGACGGTCAGCAAACTCGGTAATCGCGAAGCGTTCGACCAGCGCCTCGATCTTCGTATACGCATCGGATATCCCGTGGAGCTTGGCGATCAACGTGAGATTCTCGCGGGCCGTCAGATCGAGGTACGCTGCTGGGAAGTGCGCCACCAGTCCAATGCGACCGCGTGCGTGCCACGCGGGGCCAGCCGGCTTTTCGTCGAACAGCACTTGGCCTCGCGTCGGCCGAAGCAACAGCGCGAGCAACAACAGCAGCGTGCTCTTGCCGGAGCCGTTGGCGCCTTCGAGCGTGGTCACCGTTCCGGTGCCCAGCGTCAGGTCCGCGTGCGCGACCGCGAGGGTGCCTCCGAAGGACTTGGCGACCCCCACGGCTCGAACCTTGTTGAAATCTGGATGCACCCTTCTTCTCTAAAACAAGTCTCGGACAATGGCGTCAAGTTTCAACCACCGACTGGGCGGCACCCTGAGATGGGAGTTGGCGCGGATCAAATCGCCGCGTTCCAGGGCTCGCTCGACGGCCTCCTCTCTTCCTTGGGTGACGGGTCGCCCGCTCCGCTTCTGTGTGGCGCCAAGATCGACGCCGGCTGCCGTACGAAGACCGAGCATGAGCGCCTCGCGATTCAGCGCGTCGGGCCCCAGATGCTCTTCGCTCTCCTCCATGTCGGAGAGGCTCGTCGCCTTCAAGTAGCCGTCGGGATCGGGGAGGTTGCGCCATCGCCGAGCGGCGCCCGAACCGGCTTCGAGGCAACCGACCGCAGCGACACCGAGCCCAACGTAAGCACCGCCCCGCCAATAGTGCTCGTTGTGGGTCGACTGCTCGGACGGTTGGGCGTAGTTCGAAACCTCGTAGTGCGTGAACCCAGATTGCGCGAACCGCTCCGCGGCAGCGTCGAACAGGTCGGCAACCAGATCATCCGATGCGGTCTTGAGCAACCCCTTCTTGTGCAGTGTGCCAAACGGGGTTTGCGGCTCGATCGTCAGAGCATACGCGGATACGTGTCGGACACCGATGTCGATGATGGCGGCGATATCCTCCGTGAGCTCGTCGACCGACTGGCCCGGAAGACCGAACATCAGATCGGCGCTGACGCGTGGCACTTCCCGTACCGCCGCAGAAAGCACCTCACGTGCCTCGGCGCTGTTGTGCAATCGGCCTAGAAATGCCAGGTGCTGGTCTCGCAACGATTGCACACCGATCGACAACCGGTTGACCCCAACCGATCGAAGCGCACGTGCCTTATTCCGGTCGAGCGAGTTCGGATTGCACTCCGCCGTCACCTCGACTTCGGACACTGCTCGTTCGAACGAGGACAGCACGCCTTCGAGGACACGGCCGAGCGCTGCCGCGCCCCAAAGCGAGGGCGTTCCGCCGCCGAAGAACACCGAGTGAAGCGTTCGGCCACCCAGATCCGGCGTACGAAGCGCAAGCTCCCTCAGGACGGCGTCCGCGTATGCCTCCGATGGGACGAGCTCGGGTTCTTTCGGGTACGTCGTGAAATCGCAGTACGGGCACTTCCGTGCGCACCAAGGGAAATGAACATAGACGGAGGTGAGCCCTATCGACATCGTGGGTCCTGTACTCCATATACCATCACACATGGCAGCGCCGTTTCCATCACTTCGCATCACCGCCGACGCGCTCGTCCCCGAGGGTTCGTTCGCCGAGGCGCAGGCCACCTACCTGAACCCCTCACCCGAGCTCGTTCAGGAGCTCTCGCATCTTCTTCGCGAAAAGAACGTCGGCGTCGTCGCGCACTTCTACATGGACCCGGAGCTCCAGGGAGCGCTTTCTGCGTGCGACTGGCCACACATCCACGTCTCTGATTCGCTCGCAATGGCCGATCGCGCAATTCACATGGCCAAGGCTGGGGTACGCACCGTCGTCGTGCTCGGCGTCGACTTCATGAGTGAAAACGTGCGCGCCATGCTCGACGCCTCGGGGCACCAAGCCGTGCCGGTCTACCGCGTCGCGGTCGACCCCATCGGTTGCTCGTTGGCCGAAGCCGCCGAAGCACCGGCGTACGGCGCTTACCTCACAGAGGCCACCGAAACACCCCGCTCACTCCACGTCATCTACATCAACACCAGCCTCATCACCAAAGCCAAGGCCCATGCGCTGGTGCCGACCATCACCTGCACTTCCTCCAACGTGGTGCAAACGGTACTGCAAGCCGACAGCCAAGTGCCCGATCTCCACGTGTGGTTCGGTCCCGACACCTACATGGGGGAGAACCTCCAACACATGTTCGCGAGCCTAGCCGAGCTTGGCGACGAGGCGATCGGTGCGATTCACAAGAAGCATGACCGGACCACGGTGCGCGCCCTGCTGGAGCGTTTTCACTACTTCCAGCAAGGCGTGTGCATCGTGCATCACATGTTTGGACGCGAAGTCGTCGAGCAAGTCGAGCGTGACTATGCCGATGCGTTCATCACCGCCCATCTCGAGGTGCCGGGTGAGATGTTTGCGTTGGGGCTCCAAAAGCAACGGCGGGGAGAGGGCGTCGTCGGCTCTACCTCCAGCATCCTTGCGTTCATTCTCGGCAAGGTCGATCAGACTATCGCCGCGGGTAACGGGGGCACACTCCGTTTCGTGCTCGGCACGGAGGCCGGTATGATCACCCCGATCGTCCGTCAGGTTCAGGCCAAGCTTCGCGATTACGCGGCTGAAGGAGGGGCGGGGCTCTCGGTAGACATCATTTTTCCAGTTGCGAGTGAAGCCATCGCCGAAGCGCCGGAGAGCGGTCTCGAGATCGTTCCGGGAGTGGCGGCGGGCGAGGGATGCTCCACGGCGGGCGGATGCGCGACCTGTCCCTACATGAAGATGAACTCGCTCAACGCGCTGCTCGCGCTGTTGCGGCGTGTCGATGCGGAGCCCGGTTCCAATCTCGTTCCGTTCGAACCGCGCAAATACGTGCAGCAGGTTCGTGGACGTACCGCGGCCGATTTGGGGGGCGAGCCGATTCTCCACATGCGGGCGTTCCAGAAGCAGGGAGAGCTCCCAACTACTCTGGTCGACGACATTCTCAGCCGAAATCAGCACGTTAACCGCCAAGACTCGCAATCTTGACCCCCAGAGTGGCCGACTTATGTTGAAAGCGCGGTCGCCGGCCGTCATTCATGGACAAGCCTGACTACTACGATTTGCTCGAGGTCACGCGGAGCGTTTCCGAAGTGGAGCTCAAGAAGGCCTATCGTAAGAAGGCTCTCGAGCTACATCCCGACAGGAACCCGGGGGACCCACATGCAGAAGAGCAGTTCAAGTTGTGTGCCGAGGCCTACGCCGTTCTCAGCGATCCGCAGAAGCGGCGCATGTACGATCAGTTCGGCCATGCCGGATTGGGTGGGGGGGGCGCGCCCGGTTTCAGCGATATCGGCGACATCTTCAGCCACTTCCAGGACATCTTTGGCGACGTCTTTGGTGGCGGGATGGGCGGTTTTGGCGGCTTCGGTGGTTTTGGTCGACGGCGTCGCGACCCCAACGCGCCCACGCGCGGGGCGGACATTCAAGCGGACATCCAGCTCACGCTCTCCGAATCCGCGTTCGGTTTGAAGAAGGACATTGCGCTGGTGCATCCGACCCCCTGCGATACGTGTCGCGGCACCGGTGCAAAGGGCGGTGAGCTCAAGCCATGCCAAACGTGTCAGGGCCGTGGGCAGGTCGCGCGCTCTCAGGGTGCATTCGTGTTGACGACCGCCTGCCCGACATGCCGGGGTGCCGGCATGCAGGCCGCCGCGTCATGCGAAGAGTGCAGCGGCCAAGGCGAGATTCGAACCGAACGCACCGTCAAAGTCAGTATCCCGGCCGGCGTGGATAGCGGCCAAAGCTTGCGGCTTTCAGGTCAGGGGCAGGCGGGAAAGCGAGGCGGTCCCTCCGGTGATCTGTACGTGCGCGTCTACGTCGAAATCGACGAGCGCTTCGAACGCAACGGATTCGATCTGATCCATCCGCTAGACCTATCGTTTTCACAGGCGGCACTCGGCGCAAAGGTCGAAGTCCCCGCTCTCGACGAGGACCCCGACGCGACATGCACGGTCAAGGTGCCCGCAGGCACGCAGCCCGGAGAAACGATCGCCGTGCGCGGTGCGGGTGTGCCCAAGCTCAACGGGCGGGGTCGCGGTGACCTGATCTGCCTGGTCAATGTGGTGGTGCCAAAGAAGCTCTCACGCCGGCAGAAGAAGTTGCTCGGAGAGCTCGACGAGGACACCTAGCTCGGGTTGGGCAGTGACCGGGGTAGCGGCGGAAGCTCTTCCTTCCCAAGCCAACTGTAGACGCCATAGGTCTGGAGCACTCGGCGAGTGTACCGGCGTGTCTCCTCGTACGGGATCTCTTCGATGAAGACATCCAACGTGCGTCTGGGTTTCTCGCGGAGCCATCGTCGAACCGCGCCTTCGCCGGCGTTGTACGCGCTTGGGACCAGTGCAGGGTTCTTTTCGAAGCGTTCCCAAAGCCAGGCCATGTAGCGCGCCCCGATGCGCAGATTGGTCGAGGGACGCTTGAGTGTGCGAGGCGTAACGCGGAGGCCCATCTTGTTGCCAAAGCGTTTTGCTGTCGGGAGGATCAACTGAACGAGCCCATATGCGTTGGCTGAGGACACGGCCTGCGGGTCGAAAGAGCTCTCCTCACGGGCGATCGCGCGAACGAAAGCGGGTGGCAGGGACTCACGCCTTGCGGTCTTCTCGATCAAAGGCTTGAAGGCACGGGGGTAGGCGAGCTCCCACACCGCGCGGCCCTCGCCGGTCGGTCGAAGGCCCGGAAACTGTTGGAAGTGGCGGCGGATCAGGCGGCTGAGTCTTGGCTGTGCCCCCGCCTCCCGAAGAAGCGCCGCCGCAACCAGGGTGAGTCGGGGGTCCGTTTGCTTACCCAGCATTCCGAGGGCGTCCATCTCCTTGGTGGCGAGGTTGTACTCATCGACCCGAAGCAGCTCGATCGCCCGCTTGAAGGCGTCGGTATCGAAGGACGGGTGCCACGTGAATACCAATACCTGCGTGACCGAGTCGTCTCGCATCATTTCTTCAATCGCTTTGGCCCGCTTTGGTTCCAGCTCGCGCAGGCGCGCCAACGCTTGCTGCGCGTAGTATCGGAGCGGCCACCGTTCCGCGGTCTCGGCGTAGGACTGAATCGCCTCTTGATCGCGATCGAGGTCGTGGAGCGTTCGCCCGCGCCAATAGAGCGCGCGACCCATGACACCCTCTTCGTGTTCGCCGCCCCCGCGGTCGATCAGGTCGTTGAGGTGGGTGAGCGCTGACGTGTACCGTCTCTTTTGGCGCTCGGCCCACGCGACCCGGAAGAGCGCCTCAGGCCACATGTCGCCGTCGGGGTAGCGGTCAGGGATCGACCTCAGCCGTCGCATGGCGGCCTTGGTCTTGCCGCGTTCCAGCTCGGCGAGCGCCGTGCGAAAGCGGGCGTCATCGGCGAGGCGATGATCGGGTGCTTCGAGCTCGAGCGCTTCGTACTGGGCGATCGCGTCCGACCATTGCCCCAGCCTTCCGTAGGCGCGGCCGGCGTAATAGCGAGCCCATGCCTTGATGTCCGGGTCGGTGCATTTTCGCGCGACCGATTCCATGAGCGGGGCGCCACGATCGCGATCACGCATCCGCAGCACGGCTTTGCCCCGCATCAAACGCGCCTCGCAACGGCGGGCGTCATCGGCTGGGAGGCTTTTGACGAGCTTGACCAATACTGTCTCGGCTTTGTCGTAACGCCGCGCCTGAAAGAACGCGCGAGCCTCTGCAAAGCGGCTTTCGACCGTGCCGAGCTCTTTTCTGCGACTCGGGGGAAATGTCGCAAGCAGTCTCTTGGCACGATTCCGCGCCTCCTCACCGACGCGCGTGAGGGGTGCGCGCGTGGCCACCCGCTGATACAAGGCGAAGGCTTCCTCTTTGGATGCGAGATCGCCGCGCGCTTCGAGCAGCTCCGCCAGTGGCATGCCCGCGGACGCCGCGCCAACCTCTTTCGGGGCCTCCGCGACGAGCGCCCTCAGCTTTGGAATCGCGGCTTCGGGCTTGCCCTCTGCCGCAAGCGCCTCCGCTTCCAGTAATCGCGCTTGACGCTGCCCGGTCCAATCGTCCGTGAGCGCGGCCGCAAGCTCGGCCGCGGCGCCCGGGTCGCGCGACTCGAGCAATGCGGCCACCCGCAACTGTGCCCATCGGGCGAGCGGATCGGGAAGGTGCGAAACCGTCGTGAGGTGACCGATGCCCGCATCGACATCGCCCCGCTCGAACGCAGCCGTAGCCGCCAGCCAGTGAAGCCGTGCTTTGTGGTGTGCTGGCGCCTGGCGTAGGCCACTCTCGACGAGCTGCTGAGCCCGGTCGGGGCGATCATCCGCAAGCGCAGTCTTGACCCGTACTTCGAGTGATGACCGCGGCGAAAGTGCGACCTTTGGATTGAAGAGCTTGGGCGGAGTCTCAGCCGTCGACGACTGGGTCATCGTAGGAACAACCACCGTTTGAGTGGTGTGCGGCCGAGCACAGCCAAAGAGCAACATGGCCATACTGGCGAGCGCAAGCGGGCGGTTGTGCATCGCCTTATGAACGGTAGTGAGTCCTGGGCTGTCTGGCAAGTTTGTCATGCGCTAGTCGCGGCGGCCTGCCAGCACATCATCGGCCTCGGCTTCCGCCCGGTTTTCGGCGGCTTTTCGTTGGGCCTGCTCCCAGCGCTCGCGGTGCTTGTCCACCGCCCGGTGCTCGGCCCGCGCGATAGTGAGGGCTGCCCGGGCGTTCTCCGCCTCGCCCTGCATCTCCGCAAGCGTGACCTTTCGTCTCTCACAAACGCGTTCGAGCTCGTCCGCTTCAAACAAGCGCCGCGTGAAGTAATGATCGCTGTCCTGCATCGCACGACCTGTCGTCGGGTCGATCTGCGTGAGCATCTGCTCTTGCTCGACGCGTGTTTGCTCCCGGTGGGCGCGCAACCGCTCTTGCGAGTACGTGAGCGCAGCCTCTGCGGCTCGCACTTGCTCCAACGCACGCGCTAGTGTTGCTTGCGCCTCGTCCAACTGCATCTGCCGAAGCTTGAGCGCGGCCTCGAGAGGGTATGTGCGACTGGTCATGATCCTGGTAAAGCCTGCGTCGGTGGCACTGTCGACCGTGGACTCTGACCTGTCAACCAATCCAGGACACGTCCCAGAATCGTGATAGAGACTCTGTGTGGCCTACAGCCTTCAGATCGGTCTCCGCTATCTCCGGTCCAAGAAGCGACCCACGGTCTCGATGATCACGATTGTGTCGATTGTCGGGGTGGCGCTCGGGGTGGCCGCCCTGCTTGCCGTGCTGTCGATCACCACGGGTTTCGAACGCGCGTTTCGTGACCGCGTTCTCGGTGTGAACGCGCACGTTTTGGTATTGAAGTACGGCCGGGATTTCCAGGAGTACCGCGACGTGCTCGAGAAGGTAAACGCCCTCGAGGAAGTCGCGGGCGCCGCACCGTTCGTGATCAACGAGATGATGCTCGCCAAGGAAGATCGCTTGAGCGGCGTTCTGGTCAAGGGCGTCACTCCGGAGGGCGTCGACAAGGTGCTGGACTTGCCGCAACAGATCGTTACCGGCGAGCTAAAGGGGTTGCGTCGGGAAGGAGCCGCCCCCTTCGAGTCGAACCGCGAAGCGACCGATGACTGGGAGTGGCTCGAGAAGCTCAAGAAAGAGCCGACCGCGCCGGGCCGAACACCCGTGTGGGACCGGGAGCGCGTTCCAAAGGTCAAAGTCGCTAGCCCGTCCGACGTCGAAGGGCTCCTCGACGGGCTCGACGATCCCGAGCTTCCCGACGACGCTTGGGAAGCCGGCCTGGCGTCGGCCGGGTCGGCCGACCCCGCATCGTTGCCCGGCATGGTCATCGGCAAAACACTCGCGGACCAGCTCGCGATCGAGATCGGCGACCGCGTGACGTTGATCTCCCCGCTGAGCGGCCTCGATCTGTCGATCGTCCAGGCGGATGCGCCCACGACTCGGTCGCGCGATTTCCAGGTCATCGCGATCTTTCAGGCTGGCTTTCAGGAGTATGATTCGCGTCTCGTCTACACCGACCTGTACGAGGCTCAGCGTTTCTACGAGGGTTCGGATGCGGTGACGGGCGTCGAGCTCAAGGTTCACGATCTGGACACCTCTCAGCTGGTGGCCCGGCGAATCGAACGCGATCTCGGGGGCGCCTTTCACACGCTCGATTGGTCCGAGCTCAATCGAAACCTCTTCACGGCACTCGAGATTCAAAAGGTGGTGCTCACCCTGGTCATCGCCACGATCATCTTCGTCGCCGCCTTCAACGTGATCGCCACTTTGATCATGATCGTGCTCGAGAAGAAGCGAGAGATTGCGATTCTCAAGGCGATGGGCGCCACTGACGGAACCATCCTCGGCGTATTCATGGTGCAGGGCACTGCCATTGGCGTCGCCGGCACGGCGATCGGCCTCGTGATCGGTGCGGGTTTGGTCAGTTATCTACGCCATCTGCGTTTTCCGCTCGACCCGCAAGTCTATCTCATCGATCACTTGCCGGTCGTCACCAACCCCATGGTCTTCCTGATCACCGCCGCGATCGCGCTCTTGATATGCGTTCTTTCGACCATCGCACCGTCTTGGTGGGCCGCACGCATGCTCCCCGTGGATGCGCTCAGGTACGAGTAGCCCGCTTGCTATGCACCGCCGCGCGTAATTTGGTCGCGCAATGCTTCATAGACTTTCGGATGGTTCGCCAGATGCATGTGGCTCATCCCGCTGAAGAAGTGGCCTGAAGAAAAGGTGACCCGCCGGGCGGGTTCGGGGTGTGTTCCCGAGGCGCTCGGGAGTCGGACCATGATGTCACCCAACAACTGGCCGACCGGATGCTCCGGATCACGCGTGATCGTGGTAGCGACGAAGTAATACCCGACCCCATCGACGAGGGGTACGTCGCGCCGGGCATCCGCGAACGCTTGGTCTGGGTCTTTGCCCGCCCATTCCTCATCGAGGATGTAGCCGTATCGGAGATCTTTGATGCCGGCACTGCGGGCGTTCAGGAGC
>CAJIBX010000282.1_pt1 | contig 16309 bp, 14 predicted proteins | sample 9199471 | NCBI WGS metagenome assembly CAJIBX01 (sample SAMEA7708317, study PRJEB35096) | sediment metagenome | biome: marine neritic benthic zone biome [ENVO:01000025]; feature: sediment [ENVO:00002007]; material: shallow marine sediment [ENVO:03000034] sea grass bed [ENVO_01000059] ...
CGAGCACCCGAGCCTTGGCCCAGGACATGTCTTGCGCGCCCGCGGTGCCTCTCTTGACGGCGGCGATGCCATAGCCCATCGGCGTGGGCTCGACTGCGATGAACGCCGCTTGATGCTGGCTCAGCCACTCGTGCCCCGCGTAGTCGCGGAAGTACACAGCGTAGACTTCGGCATCTTCCTTTTCGAGCAGCTCGAACAAGCAACCCGGGTCATCGAAGTTGTGAATCGTGCCGTCGAGAAGCTGCAGCTGCGCGGCGAACGCAGGCTCCCCGATGTGCATGCTGCAGTGTGCGCAGACTTCCCGATCCCACACGATGGGCACTGCATGGTCGGGCAGTGCGACCATATTCACTTTCACCAGAGAATAAACGGCCGCCCCGATCACCGCCGCCGCGATCAGCGCGTTGAGCCAGCGATTGGACGTCATTGCGCCGCTCCTTTGAGCGGCTCCGCGTCGAGCTGTACGGCTTCCGCGTCGCGCACGAGCAGGTTCAGCAAGCCTCCCGACAGCGTCGTGGGTAGCTCCTCGATCAGTCGCAGCTTTTCGGGACGGGTGGTGGTTCGGCGCCACCAGCCGGCGATGCCACGTTCGAAGCCGAGGCCGAGAAGGACGCCGTCGTGCTCGCTACCCGCAACCTGCACTTCGATCGTGCTCAAGGTGATCTGGTCCAGGTACTCCTCAGTCGGCCCGTAGTACTGGAGCCGCCCCTCTTCGAGTACCATCACGTGGTCGACCAGCGAACGGATCTCCTCCAGGCGGTGCGAGCACAAGATCATCGTAGCGCCCTCGGTCCGGTCTTGAAGAAGCCGAAAGAACTCGCCTCGCGAAGCCGTATCGAGGCTCGCGGTCGGCTCATCGAGCACGACCAATGACGCATCGGTCGCGAGCGCCAGCGCGATCAGCGTCTTTTGTTTGGCACCGCCGGAGAGACTGCGAAACGACTGCTTCCACAATTCATCAAGCGAAATGCCCAACTGATCGGCACAAGCGGCCACCTGTGCGGTCGAGATGTGGCGCACCCTCGTGATCGCCTTGACCAGGTCCCCGACGGTCGCGCTGAACTTGGGTGCGATTTGGGGGACATACATGATCCGCTCGGCAAGCTGCGGGTCTCGCTTTTCGGCGCCGTCGAGCACGAGCTTGCCCTCGCAGCGCAGCAGCCCGAGGATCGCACGAATCAGGGTGGACTTCCCGGAAGCGTTGGGCCCGATCAATCCCACGCGCTGACCGGTCGGGATCACGAAATCGAGATCCCGAAGCGCCTCGATGTGGCCGAAGCGCTTGCTGATACCAATTGCTTCAACGCGCATCACGCACTTCCCAGGCCCTGGGGTTCATCGCGGGTCGCGAGTCGACGAGCGTCGTTTTTGGCTCGACGAGGGGGAAGAGCGAGCTGACCGCGTCGAGGAACTCGAGCGCAACCGTGCCTCGAAAGAACTGCAAGTTCGGGTATGTCGACTTCAGTTGAGTGCTTAGGCGGCGGAGCTCGTACGGGATGTCGCCGAACCGGTCCCCGTCCATGTCGTAGCCAGCGTAATCGTCGAACGCGTTTCCCTCCCAACGGACGCCAAGCGCGTCTGCGCCGCCTTCGACCTCGACCTGGGTGTGATTGTTGACGAATGCATTCCGCAAGAAGGCGTTCTGCTTCTCACTTCCATGCATCAACACCCCAATTTCGGAGAGATAAAACCCGTTGTCTTCAAAGGTATTGAAGTCCTCATCGTACAACGGCGCCGTATCCACATAGACGCTGGTGGTGTTCGCAACGAAGAGGTTATTCGCGATCTTCAGGTTTCCAGACTCCTTGAGCCCGAGCCCCATGCCACCCGGCCCCGATGACCGCGCGAACAGGCAGTCGGTCACTTCGACGTTGCGGCTGTACATGAGAAAGATGCCCACCACGTTGTCGATGTAGCGGTTGCCCTCGAGGGTGTTGTCATGGCTGTACATGAAGTGGGTGCCGTAGCGGCCTCGCAGCACGGTGTTGCGGGCGATGCGGTTTCGACGCGAATACCAGATCACCATGTCTCGGCTCCCGATCACTTGGTTATCGACGATTTCGGAGTCGCGGGTCTCCCAGAGCCGGATGCCGTCCCCGCGAAGCCCGAGCGGCCCTTTGTCGGGGCCTTGAACGAGATTGCCCCTCGCGACGATTTCGTTCGATTTCTCGATCAGCAAACCAAACGTCGCGTTGCGGATCAAAAGGCCCTCCAGGAGCACCCGGTCAGCCGTGACGTGTACGGCCGCATCGAGCACATCAAACCGTCCGCCGCTGCCATCGACGGTGAAACCGAGAAGCTGACTTCCGGACCCGAGCACCTCGATTGTAGTTCCCCGACCGGTCGACTTCACGACCGCGTCGCGCGGGCCCCACAAGGTAACCCTGCGATCGATGACGAATGGGCCGGTATAGGTGCCGGACTCGAGACACAGTGCCGCCCCGTCCTCAACTGTGTTGAGCACGTCTTGCAGACTCTCTTTCGTACTGATCGAACGACAGTCGGCCGGCCGCGCGGGATTGGCCGTGGGGAGCCGCGCCTGGACCGTCTCGGGTCCCGACGCCGCCGTCCCACAACCCCACAGGGGCGCTACCAAGAGGCCAAGGACAAGCCTTCGGAAGGACACCCTGTGTTCACAGCACAAAACTCATCCAGGTTCCACTAGAAGATAGCCAGCCATCTCGAGGTGGAGCGCCGAGCAGAACTCGGTGCAGTAGAAGGGGAATGTCCCCACCCGGTCGGCCACGAATGTGATGTCGACATGCTTGCCCGGCTCGAGACTGCTCTGAACGTTGAACGTGCCGATCGCGAAGCCGTGGGTCGCGTCGTAGGCTTGCTCGATGTTCGTGATGTGAAGATGAACGGTGTCGCCCTTCTTCACTCGCACGATGTCGGGTTTGAAGTGGCTTCGGATGGCCGTCATGTAGACGTGAACGCCATCGGCTTTGCGCTCGATTCGCTCTTCGTTCGGTTTCACCACGTTGGGCGAGACTTCGTCGGTAGTCACGTCGGTTCCGACCGGCTTGTAGACATCGATCGGCTTGAGCTTGTCGGCTTTGATCATCTGCGCGTAGTGCGGCTCGCCAAGCGGAAGCGGCATGTCGTACAGAAGCTGCAGATTGGGGCTATCGATGTTGACCAGCTGGAAGTTCTGGGGAAGCAGTGGGCCAACCTTTCCGAAGCGGTCCAATGCCCACTTGTTCATCGCGACCAAGTACTTGCCATCGGGGCTCACCGTGTCGCCTTCGGCCGCGACCAAGTGGCCGATGTTGTAGTGGACCTTGAGCTTCTCGATGAGCTTCAAGTCCTTGACATTCCACTTCGCCACGGTCGACTCGATGAACACCGAAGTGTAGGCGTTGCCCTTGTCGTCGAATTGGGTGTGTAGCGGTCCGAGACCGATCTCGACCTGCCCGCGAATGGCCTCCTCGAACGGAAGGATCGGCACGCCGTAGTCGTCCTTGCCCACATACTTCTTTTGGTCGATGAGAGCCTTGATCTTTGCGAAAGGATAGACGGTCGCATGCGTATCGAGCTTGCCCGAGACGACGAGCTCTTCACCGGTGGGAGTGACGTCGACTCCATGGGGGCTTTTTGGTTCGCCCACGAAATGGAGAAGACCTTCCTCGATCGAGGTATCGAGCATAATGACCTTCATGCCCGAGATCGTCTTGGTTTTACCAGCCTTCGCGACGGCCTCGGCCTTTTTCCAGTTGATGATGTGGAGGTAATCCATGTCGTTCTGCGACGCGCCCGATTCGAGCGGGGGATTGCCCTCCATATTTCCGCCATAGGCCATTTCGGTATCGAACGAGTTGATGAACGCCCAGCCGTCGCTCACGAGCTTGCCGGCGTCAGAGAGGTCTTGCATGTACGGGGGCAGTTCCATTGCCCAGGAGTTTTCTACATCGATGCGGCCTTTTTCCTTGTCGAACTTCCAGAAGATCGCCGCACCGCGGTACTTCTCCTTGTATTGTTCGATGGGCGCGTAGCCGCCGCCGAGAGGTGCCGGGTACTGTGCCCCCTCGACCACGTACTCGGTGTTCGGCGTGACGAATGTCGCACCATGATCGCTCTGAATGAGCTCGGTGGTTACGATTTGCTTGGTGACGAAGTCGTGCAGATCGATGACGGCAATGCGTGCGTTGGCTTTGTCGTTCACGAACAGCCATCGACCGTCGTACTCGCCGTTGGTTTCACTCAAGGCCGGGTGGTGCATGTCGCCCCACGTGATGTCCTTCCCGTGACGTTTGCCTTGGTCGAGGATCTGCTGGCTCTGGTCGCCGGTGCCGAATCCCTGCCACGGCTCGGGAGTGAACACGCCGACGTACTTCAAGATGCGCATCGACGGCACGCCGATCACGATCAGGTTTCCGCCATGACCGCCCGACGCGAAGATGTAGTACTCGTCGGTCCTGCCGGTCGGCATGTAGGTCTGAAGAGCAGCGGAGACGTCGGCCTCGGACAGACCCCGGGCCTTCATCAGGTCCGCGGTCACGCTCGAGGGCGCTGCAGCGACCTCGCCCGATGGCTTCTTGAAGCAGCCTACGCTCGTTGCGCCCAGGCCCACCACCGTCACGCAGACGATCGAAATCAGTGCGATCCTCATGGAAATCATCGTGTTCTCCTTTGCGCCCCGTCCGCGACGGGGGTCCTCTCTCGAAATCCCGGTATGCAATATGGAAGCCACCTGTGCCGAAGCGCGCAGGCGTTGAACTAGTTCCCCAATCCTCGGACCACGTCACGCAGGGCTTTCACGACGTCTTCTTTACCACTCAGGTCAGGATTGGCAGGCATGGCCGCGCTCTTACCGACGGCAACGCCCCCGTACATGATGATTTTCTCGATGTGGTCATCGGTGACCGAGGTCTGCCACTCGGCCGCGGTCAGATCGCGCGGCTTGGGGTCGAGACCTGCAGATGCAGCACCATCGCCCTTTCCGCCTGCCCCGTGGCAAGGCGTGCAGCGCATGCTGAAGATCTCCTGGGCCTCGACTTTGGGATCTTTCGCGGGTTCGGCCGCAGGTGCCGGCGTAGGCGTGGCGGCCGGCGCCGGCTGCGCGGGCTGACTATCACTCGATTCTTTGGGGGTGCATGCGCTGAGCATAACGCAAATGCCGAAAGCGACGGTGATCGGTAGGCGCATGGGTCCTCCTTGCGGGGCGGAGCCTAGTATCCCCGAACCGAAAGGCAAACTTCCTTTGGCCCGCAACGGGTTCACCCTATCCCGCTAGGGTGCAGAATCTGCGCGGAGCCAAAAAAAACTCAGAGCGGGGCCACTCAACGTGACTATACTCCGCTCGCACCACAGTTGCGGGCGGAGGAGAGATGCACATGAAGATTTTGCTGGGGATCGCGATTTCCGGACTTGTTGTTCTCGGATGTGAGCAACTCGGGCTTCAGAAGGAGGAGCCTGCTGCGCCAGCTCCAGCCGCGGCTCCCGTCAAGCAGGTGGGGAACATCCCGCCTATGGCGCCGAACAACATCGTGATGATCGCGTCGAACTCGAAGAATCACACGACGCTCGTCGCGGCGATCAAGGCCGCGGACTATGTCACCTCGGTGGCAGCGTCGGGACCACTGACCGTGTTCGCGCCCACGAACGCGGCGTTTGACAAGCTTCCTCCGGGAACGGTCGACGACCTGGTCAAACCGGAGAACGTCGAAAAGCTGAGAGAGATCCTTCAGTACCATGTCACCACGTCGGCCCAAGAAACGAGCTGGTTCAAGGACGGTCAAAAGCTAAGCATGGCCAATGGAGCGAAGGCCACGCTCAAGGTCGACGGCGACAAGATTTCGATCAACGATGCGAACATCACCAACTCGGTTCGCGCCTCAAACGGGATTGTTCACGTGATCGACGCGGTCTTGCTGCCACCCGAGGGCTAGGCCTCGGAGCACCCTAGCGCTGCCAACTCACGGTGAACTTCAGCAGACCCGTCGCCGGAAGATTCTGGGCGCGCACAGCGCCGTCCAATGCGAAGCCAACCTGGATTTGGTCCCACACGCGCACCAGGAACTCGAATCCCGGCGAGATGACGGCGAACTCGCCCAGTCCGGCGAAGCTCTGGCCGGCAAATGACGGGTCACCGAGAAGCTCGGCCCCGCTCAGACGCAAAATGAGCAGCATCCGGTCCCACCCCTTTCGATCGATGCGGGCGCCGAACTCCCCCCGGTAGACGAACTGGTCCGTCAGGCCCTGGGTCCGGATCGCATAGCCGATCTCGATGAGCACATAGTGCTGAAGCGGCCACTTCCCGCCGCCAAACGAGTGCCCGAGAGCTAATCGGAAATTGACGTCGACTTCGCCGTCGCCCGTGGGGAGGCTCCGGGCGATCGCTTCTTCTTCGGGCGTCGCGTTCTCACCCGCGCTTGGAGTGGGATCGCCCGTGGGAAGGCCAACCAGGAAGCCAAAGCTCAAACGCACCGGTTTGACCACCAATCCGGTCCAGGCTCCGATCTGGAAGTCGCCGAGACCCTGCGTCGAGCCTTGATTCTCTAGGATGTTCTTGCGAAAGAGCTCGCCGGCGAGGGTGAGCTGCAGCCATCGTTCGACGACCCCGGCTTCCGTGTAGAAGGCCAAGACATGTTGAACGTAGTCGCCTTTTTCGAGGTCGAAGACGTCGCCGTCGGGGCCGTAGAATGAATCGGCACGAAGGTAGAAGTAACTTATCTGGGCGTAGGCCTTTCCCGGATCTCGAAGCCAGGCCTGCGCATCTGCAGTGGCGGGAAGCAGCACGCCGATGGCAATGACACCCAGGAAGCAGCGCTTCACGGAACCCGCACCAATCTCGCGCGGGCGACCTCGACGGTGAACGGCTGACAGTACACCCAGGCAAACTCGAACGATGAAGCGTCTCCGGAGATGTCGTAGGTTTGCGCACCCTCCTCGCTTTGGAGCGGACCCAGGAGCCGGTCTCCGCGCTCCGGACTCACGCCGCCAGAGAGCGAGCTTCGCGTCGACACCACCACGAACGGACCGGGAACTCGCGATACGGAGAAATCGTCACTGAATTCTAGTTGTCCCTGGTCCCCGTCGCCGACCAACAGAGTGACCGAACCACTTGCGCGGTAGCCCGACTCTCCCTCCCATTGGCCCTCCGCAAGCGGCAGCAGTTCACCTGCATCGAACGGCGTCGCGCCGCCGTCGTCGGTTCCGCCATCGTCTGGAACCGAGCCGTCCTCGCTTGGATTCGAATCGCGCGGCAAGAGACTCGTGAATCGCGCGTTGCACCCAACGAGGCCAATGCACGCCGACAACAACAGGGCTCTACAGTCCAGGTGAAGCATAAGACACTCCTCCCTTACGTCACTTCCGCCGAATCGTTTCAGGGGACAGGTTCAGCCCGCAGAAGTTCTTTCTTTCCGGCCCGTTATGGATCGAAAATGACATTTGTGCCTGAACGACGTGCTTTCGCGCTTCTATGCGAGGCGCGGCACCTCCCAGCAGAGCAAAGCCCCACCCCCTAGCATCCGGTGAGGAGGAGCCCTATGAATCGGTACTTGGAAACCTCGGGCACACAGAAGCTTCGCCGCATGCAGGGGGTGATCACGCCCGGTCCGGTCCACTGGGTCGGAGACGGGTTTTTGGTGCGCACGGTGTTTGACCCGATCGCAGACCCCCAGTTGATCAGCCCGTTCCTGCTCATGGATCACGCAGCGCCGAAGCATTTCGACCCGGCCTACGAGCGCCGCGGCGTGGGCGAGCACCCGCACCGAGGGTTCGAGACGGTCACCTTTGCGTATCAGGGCGAGGTGGAACACCGCGACTCCACCGGCGCGGGCGGCCGAATCGGTCCGGGCGATGTGCAGTGGATGACCGCGGCTTCGGGCGTGGTGCACGAAGAAAAGCATTCGCAGCGGTTCACCGAAGAGGGTGGGGTTTTCGAGATGGTGCAGCTTTGGGTGAACCTCCCCACCGAAAAGAAGATGAGCGAGCCGCGGTACCAAGCACTCCTCGATAGCGAGTTTCCTCGCCTGCGCATGGGCGCAGCCGAAGCGCGAATCATCGCAGGCTCGTACGAGGGTCAGAAGGGTCCCGCGAAGACGCACACGCCGATCACGGTCATCGACCTTCGCTTTGAGCGCGGCGGCACCGCCCAGCTCCAGTTGCCCACGGGTTGGACGGCGCTTGCATTTGCGCTGGACGAGGACGTCACGACCGGCGAGCAGCGTGAAGCTATTCCATCGCGCCATGTGGCGGTGTTCGATAGCGAGGACGACGGTGCGATTCAGCTGCACGCAAACGAGGGCAGTCGCATTCTCGTTTTGAGCGGCGAACCGATCGATGAACCCGTCGTGGCCTACGGGCCGTTCGTGATGAATACGCGCGAGGAGATCATGACCGCCATGCTGGACTACCAGAGCGGGAAGATGGGTCACCTAGCTGAGTGAAAGAGGAACACCATGGGAAGGCTCGTCGACGGCATCTGGCATGACGTCTGGTATGACACCAAGACCACCGGGGGCAGGTTCATCCGGGCCAACGCGAAGTTTCGCAACTGGATCACACCTGACGGCAAGGACGCGCCGAGCGGCCAGGCGTTCGAAGCCGAAGCCGGTCGGTATCACTTGTACGTGTCCTACGCCTGTCCTTGGGCACACCGCACCCTGATCTTCCGCAAGCTCAAGGGCCTCGAAGACATGATCAGTATCTCTGTCTTGAATCACTTCGTAGGTAACCAAGGCTGGACATTCGACGAGGATGACGGCGTGATCCCCGATCCGGTCATGAACGCGCAGTTCCTACATCAGATCTACACCAAAGCCGACCCGGAGTTCACCGGCCGGGTGACGGTACCCGTGCTTTGGGACAAAAAGACCGAAACGATCGTGAGCAACGAGTCCTCCGAGATCATTCGCATGTTCAACGGCGCGTTTGATCATCTAGACGCGCTCCCCGGCGATTTCTACCCCGAAGCGCTCCGGGACGACATCGACGAAGTCAACGAACGCGTGTATCGCACCTTGAACAATGGCGTCTACCGTTGCGGCTTCGCCACTGCGCAGGAGGCGTATGAAGAAGCCTTCGGCGAGCTCTTCGAGACGCTCGACTGGCTCGAAGAACGGCTAGGAAGGCAACGGTATCTCGCCGGCGATGTGGTCACCGAAGCCGATTGGCGCCTCTTCACAACGCTCCTTCGGTTCGACTCGGTCTACTACAGTCACTTCAAGACCAACCTGCGACGCATCGTCGATTACCCGAACCTATGGGGCCTTACCCGCGAGCTCTACCAAGTCCCCGGCGTCAAAGAGACGGTGAACATGCACCACATCAAGCATCATTATTACAGGAGCCACGAAAGCGTGAACCCAACGAGGGTCGTGCCGCTCGGCCCAGCCATCGATTTCGACAAACCGCACGGCCGTGACCGACCTTGGGGCGACGGCGCCGAGTGATCGCACCCCGTAGCGAAGTCAGGATGGGCGCATCGACGCGACCTGCCCGGCGCACATGCAAGGCCTGCGTTTGACCCGACGCATAGGCGCAAACACTTCGCTTGACGGTCTTTCGCTAGGCAGCGCATCTTCTTCTTCTGAACTCCACACTGTCGAGACGGAGGGTCACATGCTACGTCGACTGATCATCAGTTCGTGCCTTGCAGCCGCATTGGCTTCCTGCGGAAACACCGGTGCACAAGGTGAACAGGGCGAACCCGGCGAACAGGGTCCTCAAGGCGACCCAGGTCCGCAGGGCGAGCAAGGCGAACCGGGCCAAGGCGTCGGACTCGGGTACTCGGGGTCAGCGGTCTGCGGCGCGTGTCACGCGGAAGAGTATGCGGCTTGGACCAACACCGGCCATCCATACAAGATCGTGTCCGTCGACGACATCCTAGCGGGAGAGGCTTATCCCCAGTACGTGCAAGACATCCACGGCGAGGAGTTCGCCGTCGACGCGGACTTTTTCGACGAGGCAGGCGCCGATCTGTTGACGATCGACGAAGATACTTTTCCGAATGACGGATGGGATGACGTTACTTACGTCATTGGCGGCTACGGTTGGAAGGCGCGATTCATCGGCGTAGACGGCTACATCATCACCGGGAGCGATCAAGGCACGGCCGACAAAGAGGACGACGACAAAGTGCAATACAACTTCCCGCTGGCCGTCGATGCGATTGGGATATCCACCTACGAGGATGTGCCCGCCTCGAGCGCGAGATATCACTCCGCTGAGATGAAGCCCTACGACTGTGGCCGGTGCCACACCACAGGTTGGGTGCCAGACACCGACGCCGCGACCGACGGCGATCTCAGCGATAACCAGGATGGCCTGGAAGGAATTCACGGGACATGGGTCGAAGCAGGCGTCGGCTGCGAGGGGTGCCATGGGCCGAGTGAGGGCCATTCGTCAGACCCGTACAACGTTCCGACCGTTTGGGATGCCGCTGCCTCGTGCGCGGATTGTCACATTCGGACCGATCCGTACGAGATCGATACTAGCGGGGGATTCATTCGCCATCATGAGCAGTTCGAGGAGCTAATACAGGGCAAGCACGCCGCGCTCGGTTGCACGGGTTGTCACGATCCGCACCAGCCCGTCCGCTACGGCGACCAGTACGAGCTCCTCGACGGCGACAAGGACGATCCCAACCCGGACTTCACGAACTTCCACGGAGTGCGGGTCGACTGTGCGTCGTGCCACTTCAATGAAGCAGCTGCGTACGATGAGTGGGCGAGCGGCGACTTGGTGCTCATGGGAGCGGTGAGGTGCGAGCAGTGCCACATGCCAAAAGCGACCAAGTCGGCGGTCAAGGCCGGGACGTTCCACGGCGACACGGCAACGCACTTGTTTGGGATCAACCCGTTCGTCGATCCGATCAGTGACCCGGAGCTTTCCACGACGGGCGCCAATCCGGCCAACCCGTACATCTCGCTCGACTACGCTTGCGCGACTTGTCACGAAGACACAGCCGAGGGCACGGATCCGATCAACACAGACTTCTACGACTGGGCCATCTCGGCACTCGAGAGTAACGGCGGCGTGCACGGCGGCTTCCCAGAGCCCTGAGCCATCTTCATAACCGGCTGCCGAGCTCCTCGTGCCACCACTCGATGGGGGTCTCGAGGCCGCCGTACGTGAGGAACTCATTGGCACCGCTCTGGATGCCTTGCTGAATCTGTTCGCAGACCCAGAGGTCTTCGCGGCTGAACACGCCCTCCTGAATCAGGTTGAAGTTGAGCTCCCAGTGGGCGCGCGCTTTTTCCGTCTTGGGCTCTTCGGGGATGATCAAATCGTGCTCCCAGACGATTTCGTCGAGAGCGACGGGATAAATCGTGGCGCGACTGACGAAGTCCGGCTGCACGACGAAGACGGTACTCGGGAACAGAACGTACGTCGGCGTGACCATGTCTCGAAAGTTCTCGCGTCGCTTTTCCGCCCGGAGCACCTCGGAGTAACCGGTACGTCCGACAATCGAACGGATATGCGGGCCTGCCGTCTCGCTGTAGCTCAGCATGTCTTTGAAGTAGGGAGCGACGGTTTTCCGGTGCAGATGAGGGACGTGATAGCCATCTAGGAAGGCCTCGACGACGATCTTCCAGTTGGTGCGCCTCTTGATGCTGACTCGGCGATAGACGACGTGTTCGCTCAAACCCAACCAGCTGAGCTCGCTTTCGATCGGTGAAAGAAACGCGTCGAAGTCGTAGTTGGTCCCCGGCGTGGCCACGACCCAAACCAAGCCCGCCCGTTCAGCGACGGGAATAGGCGTCAGGGCGCGCTCGTCTTTGTTCAACGTGGGGAAGAGCTCCGGTCTTGGCACATGCGTAAGTTTGCCACTGATGTCGTACGTCCAGCCGTGGTAGGGGCAGTGAAAGCCCTTCTTAACTTGGCACAAACCAGGACTTTCCATAAGGCGTGTGCCTCGGTGCCTGCATACATTGAGCATCCCACGAAGGTCGCCCTCGCGGTCACGTGTGATCAAGATGGGCACGCCCGTCGCGTCGTGCACTAGACAAGAACCAGGCGCCTTGAGTTGTGATACGTGTGCGACGGGGACTGGGACATGTCGCATCAGAGCCCGCTCGCGCTCGAACATCACCTCGTCGGTGTACCGCGTGACCGGGATTTGGAACTCGTAGTCCGTCCGTTGACCCCGACCGTGGTACATCTCGGTCAGCTCGTGGATGAGGTGCTCGTAGACGGGGTGAAGCTCTGACACAGTCACAATCCGAAAATGGCGAACGAGTCTTGGTAGATCATCCAGATCGAGACGGCCATTCCCCACACCGGGAAGACCGTCCAAAGAAAGTTGGTCAGGCCGACGAATACGGCAAGGTTGCCCGGTGTGTGACCGTGGTGGCGCTTGTTGAAGATGAAACTGACGAAGTAGAGAATGGTGCCGTAGAGCATTTGGTAGCTCGCGAGCAGACCGATGATGCCCAACGCACGTGCGGGGATGACCTCGAACGTGATCCCGTAGATGAAGACCAATGACGGAATCAACGTCGAGAAGCCGTTCCCGATGTCGATAAAGAAGCCATACGACTTACGGTCGGCGTAGGAATCGTCGAAGAGCGTGTAGGAGGACCAGACCGCCGCCCAGCGCGATGGCGAGAACAGCTCCGTCAACGGAATCCCAGACCTGAAAAAGGCGATTACTCCGTCGAGCTCACGGCCGCGATAGGTCTCGACGAGCCTCGGATGTTCTCTCTCGATCTGGTCGATGCGCAAAAAGAGACAGATTTCCCAGCATGCGATGATCGCGTTGAGCCAAAAGAAGAAGGCGAGCGCGATCTGGTGCACATTGAAGACGCCGTGCTGCTGGTAGTGCAGCGCGACCGGGACGGCGGTGCCGACCACGGTGACGGTGGTGACCACCAGCCACACCGGAAGCGTGACGCCAGAGGCGGCCTGCCCGTCCGCACGCGCGTTTTCGAGCTCCACGCTGACCTCGGTCATCGGGGCGAACTCTAGCTGGGTTTGCGACATCGCGCACGACGGCGGTGCTATAGTCCGCCGCCATGGAGGACATCGATATCCTCGACCCAGCCACGTATGAAATAGACGTGCCGCACGATCAATTCGCGGTGCTTCGGCGGGAGTCGCCGATCTGGTGGCAAAAGGAACCCGGGAGTGAGCGCGGTGGATACTGGGCGCTCTTGAAGCACCAGGACATCGTCGACGTATCGAAGAACCCAAGAGTGTTCTCGTCGGAGGTCGGGGGTATCAACATCCCCGACGCCGACGAGGAGCAGCTCGAGGTCTCGCGGCTGGTGATGATCAGCATGGATCCGCCGCAACATACCAAGCTGCGCAAGCTCGTCGCGTCGGGCTTTACGCCCCGGATGATCCGCAAATTGGAGGTTTCGATCCGCGCTGCTGTCGACGACATCCTGGACGGGCTCGAGCAGGAGACCGAAGTGGATTTCGTCGATCGGATCGCGTCACAGATGCCGCTTCGGTTGATCGCCGACATGATCGGTTGGCCCGAGGAGGACCGACAACTCATGATCGAGTGGTCTGATCGGGTGGCGAGGATCGACTACGAACCCGAGGACGCGAACGTCGCCGCGATGGAGTTCTGGAACTACTGCGCCGAACTGATCGAGGCGATCGAATCCGGCGAACGGGAGCGCACCGACTCCATGCTCGAGACGTTGATGGCTGCGGAGGTCGACGGCGAGAAGCTCACCGAGATGGAGATCGTCAACTTCATGCTCTTGCTGGCGATCGGCGGGAACGAAACGACGCGGAACTGCATCTCGGGCGGTTTCTTGGCGCTGCACGAGAACCCCGAGCAACTCGCGGCGTGGAAGGCCGACATCGAGGGCCTCTCGGCCAGCGCCACCGAGGAAATGCTTCGCTGGACTTCGCCGATTACCTGCTTCCGAAGGACCGCAACCGAAGACACCGAGATCCGCGGGCAACCGATAAAAAAGGGCGACAAGGTCGTGCTCTACTACGCCTCCGGCAGCCGGGATGAAGACGTGTTCGATAACGCGGACAAGTTCGACATCCATCGCAAGGACAACAAGCACCTCTCGTTCGGCACCGGGCAGCACTTTTGCCTGGGAGCCACCCTGGCCCGCAAAGAGATCAGTATCCTCTTCGAACAGCTCCTCAAACGGTTTCCAAACATGAAGCCGATCGGGCCGGTGAAGCGCCTCAACAGCAGCTACGTGAACGCGACGGTCAGCTTCATGGTGAGCACGGGGCGATGACCAATCCTGTGCTCTGGACACCGCAGACAGCAGCGGCGGACAGGTCGCAGATGAACGTGTTTCGCCAGCGCATCGCGGAACGTTTCTCGGTCGAGCTCGCCGACTCTCGCGCGCTGCACGCGTGGAGCGTCGCAGAGCCCGCAGCGTTTTGGTCGGAGTTGTGGGACTTCTGTGAGGTGGTAGGCGACAAAGGCGACGTCGTGGTCGAGCACCTCGACCGGATGCCTGGCGCGACGTGGTTTCCGTCGGCGCGTCTGAACTTCGCCCGGAACCTGCTGCGACGGAATGACGACTCGACGGCGATTACGTTCAGTAACGAAGAAGGCCACGTGCGAAACCTCACCTTCGCCGAGCTGCAGCGCGAGGTGAGCATGGTCGCTCAAGCGCTCGAGCGCGCGGGTGTCCAAGTCGGCGACCGCGTCGGCGCGTACATCCCGAACATGCCCGAAGCGATCATTTACATGCTTGCAACCGCTAGTATCGGCGGCACGTGGTCGTCGTGCTCGCCCGACTTCGGAGCGAGCGGCGTGCTCGACCGGTTCGGGCAGATCGAGCCCAAGGTGCTCGTCACGGTCGATGCGTATCGATACAACGGCAAGACCTTCGGCATGAAAGACAAGGTCGCCGAGGTACTGGCGGGCTTGCCGTCGGTTCGGAACACCGTCGTCGTCCCGTACGTGGGAGATGGCGCGCTCGCCGTCCGCGGCGCGATGACGCACGAGGCCTTTGTCGCAGACTGCGATCCCGCGCCGATCGCCTGTGCGCCGTTGCCGTTCGACCACCCGCTCTACATCCTCTACTCGTCGGGCACGACCGGGAAGCCCAAGTGCATCGTGCACGGCGCGGGCGGAACCCTGCTCCAACACCTCAAGGAGCACCGGCTCCATGCCGATGTCCGCCCAGACGAGCGCGTGTTCTACTTCACCACCTGCGGTTGGATGATGTGGAACTGGCTCGCGAGCGGCCTCGCGTCTGAAGCGTGCCTCGTGCTTTACGACGGCTCGCCGTTTGCGCCCTCGGGAGAGGTGTTGTTCGACATGGCGGACCGCGAAGGCGTACATGTCTTTGGCACGTCGGCCAAGTTCATCGATGCGGTCGCCAAGGCGGGCCTTCGGCCACGGGAGACGCATGACCTGGGCACCGTGCGAGCCATTCTGTCGACCGGGTCACCCCTTTCACCCGAGTCGTTCGATTTCGTGTACGAGCACATCAAAGACGACGTACAGCTCGCGAGCATCTCCGGCGGGACCGACATCGTCTCGTGTTTCGTCGGGGGCGACCCCACGCAGCCAGTTCGCCGCGGCGAGATTCAAGCCAAGGCGCTGGGCATGGACGTCCAGGTATGGGACGACGACGGGAGACGAGTGATCGGAGAACAGGGCGAGCTTGTCTGCTGCAACCCGTTCGTGTCGATGCCGGTCGGGTTTTGGGGCGACGAAGACGGCTCGCGCTACCGCGCGGCGTACTTCGAGCGCTTCCCCGGCGTGTGGTGCCATGGCGATTTCACGCGTGAAACGACGAACGGTGGTTTCGTGATTACGGGTCGTTCCGACGCTACGCTCAATCCAGGTGGCGTGCGGATCGGAACTGCCGAGATCTACCGACAGGTCGAGCGGCTCGAGGAGGTAGTGGAGTCGGTCGTCATCGGGCAGCCGTGGGAAGGCGATGTGCGCGTGGTGCTGTTCGTCGTCCTGCGGGACGGGGTCAGCCTCGACAAGACACTCGCGGCAACCATTCGACGCGAGATCAAACAGCATGCGAGCCCACGCCACGTCCCCGCGAAGATCATTCAGGTCCCCGCCATCCCGCGCACGAGAAGCGGCAAGATCAGCGAGCTCACGGTGAAGCGTGTCGTGTGCGCCGAACCGATTCAAAACGTGGAAGCGCTCGCCAACCCGGAGTCGCTCGAGCACTACCGCGACCTCGACGAGCTGCGCAGTTGATCGGGCTCAAAACGTCCGGTGAATCACCACCGGGCCGGTGCCGTGCTGCACGACGACCGTACCAGCGCCGGCAAACGTGAAGCTCACCGTCTCGGTCTCTCCGAGATAGGAGCCCGGTACATTGGGTGCCACCGCATCGCCGGGCGCGACCACCGTCACGACCTGGGCGCTGAGCGCCGCCCGGGCGGTAACCGAAAGCAAGCC
>CAJIBX010000260.1_pt1 | contig 16113 bp, 13 predicted proteins | sample 9199471 | NCBI WGS metagenome assembly CAJIBX01 (sample SAMEA7708317, study PRJEB35096) | sediment metagenome | biome: marine neritic benthic zone biome [ENVO:01000025]; feature: sediment [ENVO:00002007]; material: shallow marine sediment [ENVO:03000034] sea grass bed [ENVO_01000059] ...
ACCGCTCGCCGCGAATACAAGTCGGCCACGCCGACCACCGCCCCTGGGATCGAGATCAGCCCCAGCAAAGGCACGAAGAGCGAGAGGGCGATCGTCGCGCCGACGCCCATGGTGGTGCCGAACGAACGTGTCGCGTAGGTAAACCGGCTTCCGAGGTTGCGACCCGTCACCAAAAGCACGGGGTTGATCGCGCCCAGCGCCAGGCTGAACCACACGAGCAGCACGCCCATGATCGAAAACGGCAAGCCGATGATGGGAATGATCCCCAGCACGGAGCAGACGAGGGTGAGGCCGAGCAGCAGCAAAGCGCGAAACAGATCCGGTACGGTTCCCATGATCCATCCCGGTTCGTGGCACGGGATGCCGTTCTGTTTGAGGATGTGCATGACCATTTTGTCGTAGAACGGCCCCCCGATCGCTTCGACCAGCGTGGCGAAGAGCAGGAACAACACCAGCATGGCCGCGAGGAGCGACGCGGCCCACGCCGCATACCAAACGAAGACAGTCCACCCCTCGGTCGGTTTGGCCCAGAGCAAGTCGAGCAGGTCGTCTACATAGAAGATGCTCGCGCCGAACAGCACCAAGTACAGAAGCACCGTGATGATGATCGGCACGATGGCGAGCTTACGGAGGGCGCGGTCGGTGAGGACCCGGTTCGTGCCGGAGACGACCGCACGGAAGCCGAGGACCACACCGGTGGCCCCGGCGGGCAGTGGCCGATCTTTTCGACTGTGGTCGTCCATTGGTCTCGCGCCCGTGGTAACTTATGCTTGCCCCGTGCGCCACGGCCTCACCATCCTGACCCTGCTTGCCGGACTTTGCCTGTGCACCGGCTGTCCGGGCTTCAACCAGCGACCCAAGGTTGCGGGCGAGCCCTGCACCCGAACCGAGCAGTGCGAGACCGGCCTCGAGTGTCTTGCCGGCCAATGCGCTTCGCCCGGGGATGGGGGCGCCGATGCCGGTACCGACGGCGGCTAGGGCAAAAGGGTGCCGCCCTGGTCGATGTACTTGAAGGCTTGATTGATGCGGAACGACGGACCGTGGTCGGCCTTGACGATGATGTCGACCACGCCGGCCGATACAGCGCGCGGTGTCACCGCGACCAGGGTCGAATCATTCAGGAGCGATACCCGGGGCGACTGCCGCTTGCCGAAGTGGACCGTGTAGCCGACGTCCAGGCGAAGGTTGCGACCGATGATCCGAATGCTCTTCCCGCCGAACACCCCGCCGAAATTGGGGTCGACCCGAAGGACCTGCATCTCCCCGGCTCGCCGCGTGCATGCGGCCGGCAGCGAGAGCGCGATCGCTAGGGCGGCGATCCAGGTCGCGCGTAGAAGCCGGATTTTGTACCCCATCGAACCTTAATCACGATAGGTCAGGTGGTTTTGGCCCGTCAAGCGCTCGAGCGTGCTTGACATGCCGTACGGCCCCTTCACACACTTGCCGAGGCTAGCCGTGGCGAGGCACAACCTACTTGTAGTCGACGGAGACGAGCGCAGTTTGCGCGTCCTCGAAGTGAGCCTGCGCAAGGCGGGCTACAACGTCGCCAGCTGTCAAGAGGTCGAGCGCGCGCTCGAGATCATCGAGGCGAGCCGGCCCGATCTCATCCTGGCCGATACCCGACTCCCCGATGCGGATGGGTTCGAGCTCGTCGGCAGGCTCAGAGACAACCCCGAGTGGGCGGAGATCCCCTTCATGTTTCTCTCGAGCGACGGTTCGATAGAGAGCAAGATCCGTGGCCTCGAGCTCGGCGTCGAGGACTACCTCACCAAACCGATCTACATCCGAGAGGTCATCGCGCGGGTGGGTCTCGAGCTCGACCGGCAGCGTCGGGCCGGTCTCACCGGGCGGAGCTCCGATACCAAGGCCCGGTTCACGGGTGAGCTCGAAGAGATGGGGGTCGTCGACCTCATTCAGACCATCGACATCGCCAAGAAATCGGGCGTGCTCTACTTGAGCTCCCCAGCGGAGGAGCGCGGCGCGATCTTCTTCGATGCGGGCTCCATTACCAATGCCGAGGTGGGTGATCTCGGCGGTGAGCGTGCCGTCTACCGATTGCTGTTGTGGAATGAGGGCTCCTTCGATGTCGAGTTCCGTCCCGTCCGTACGGCAGGGCGCACGATCGACAAATCCACACAGGCGCTCTTGATCGAGGGCATGCATCTCGTCGACGAGTGGAGTCGGCTCGTCGAACAGTTACCGCCGCTCCATGCTGTATTGGAAATCGACCGGCAAATGCTGCGGGAACGCTTGCATGCGACGCCCGACGAGCACAACTCGATGATTCGGCTCGTCGACGGCGTTCACACCGTCGGCGAGATCGTTCGGCGCGATGGATGCGACGACATCGAAGCGCTGCGGAAGCTGGTCAACCTCTACTTCGAGGGCGTGGTGCGCGAGGCGGGCGAGGGAACCGAGCGGACGAGCTTCTTCGACGAGACCCGCCTGGACGACAAGAGCCTCGTCGAGACCGGCGAAGCGCCCTCGGTCACCAACGGCGGCTCACTCCAGCCATCGCCTCGCGTGACGGAGCCACCGATTCACAGGAAGGAGACGCCGCTGGCGTTCTCGAACCCAGCGCTAGAGGGCACGGAATACTCAATCGGTTGGCGCTCGAAATCCACCCCGCCGCCGCTCGCGGTGACGCGCCCGCCACCGAGCAACACCCTGCGCAACTTTGCGGCAGCGCTTTCCCAGGAGCCGGGCCGTGAGGGATACGACTCGATGGTCGACGACCTGAAGAGCGACCCCGATGTCGACGACGCGATCAAGGCGATTTCCTCCAATCCGCCGCCGGCGGCATTCGTGCGCACCGTCCCTCCCATTGAGAGCATCGACGCCGATGTCGCGCGCGGGGAAGAAGCGATGTACACGCTGCCCAAGCCTGCTCCGATGCCGGGCTACACCCCCGCGAGCGTTCCGGAGGCCAGCGCCGAACCGACCTCCGAGGCCGACGACGAACCGATCGAGCTTCCGTCGCGCTCCGCCAAGCCGTTGATCTGGTCCCTGATCGGCGTCGGGGTCGTCCTCGCTGCGTTCATCGGTTTGAGCGTTCTCGAGCCGCCCGACCGCGCTGCCGAGGCCGAAGTGACGACGCCAGCGCCGGCGCCGCCCGAGGGTGAAGCCGCCCGCGCTGCGCAAGCCGCACCGTCACCGCTTGGTGAGGTCCCCGCGGTGACACCCGAAGAGCCACCCCCCAAAGCGGTCGACGAGGAGGCCTACCGGGCCCAACTCGAGCGCGCCAAGTCGCTCCGGGGCCAAAAGGCCGAGCAGGCATACCGAAAAGCGATCGCGATCAACGATCAGGGCAGCGAAGCCAAGGCGCGCCTGGCTTATCTTCTTCTCAACCGCGGCCGTACCCGACAGGCGCTCGCGCTCGCGGAATCGGCCGCCGAGCTCGACCCGACGAGCTCGTTCGCCTGGATCACGCTCGGCGCCGCCCGGCAGCTGCTGCGCGACCGTAGGGGCGCCCGCGATGCCTACGAAAACTGCGTTCAGCACGGAAAAGGCGAGTACGTCGCCGAGTGCCGCGCACTGATTCGCTGAGACAACTCTTCTTTTGCTAAGCTTGGGCGGAGACGGCCGAGGTCGTCCGGGGGGTATGAGCGTGAGCGAAGCAGCACCGCTTGGGATTGCGGTCGTTGGAGCCGGTGGATGGGGTAAGAACCACGTCCGCAACTACAGTCTGATTCCAGACGCGCGGTTGCGGTACGTGTGCGACCGCGACGAGGCCGCGCGAGCGCGCGTCGCGAGTCAGTACCCGGGCACCGAGGTCGTCGCGGACATGCGAGCACCGATCGAAGACCCGGAGGTTCACGCGGTGGTCGTCGCCACCCATGCACCCTCGCATCACGAAGTCGCACTCGAGGCACTGCGTGCAGGCAAGGATGTGTTCGTCGAAAAGCCCTTGTGTCTATCGAGTGCCAATGCCGCCGAGCTCTGCGATGTCGCGGAGAAGAATGGGCGGATACTCATGGTGGGCCACTTGCTGCTGTATCACCAGGCGGTCATTTCGCTCCGCGATCTGATCGCGGAAGGTGACCTGGGCAACGTCCTCTACATCTATGCGCAGCGGGTCAATCTGGGGGTGGTTCGCCGAGACGAAAACGCCTGGTGGTCCCTGGCTCCGCACGACATTTCGGTCGCCAACTTCCTGCTCGATGCGGTTCCGACGGCGATCAGCGCAACTGGCACGTGTTTTCTTCAGCAAGAGCGCGGCGTCGAAGACGTCGTATTCGCCACGCTCCATTACCCGGGCGACCGCATGGCACACATCCACGTGAGCTGGCTCGACCCGCACAAGACCCGAAAGCTCACCGTCGTGGGCGACCGAAAGATGGCGGTGTTCAACGATACCTCGCCAGACCAGAAGCTCACGGTCTTCGATAAAGGCGTCGAGCCACCCGCAGCCGTCTCTTATGAGGAGGGCGTTCGAGTTCGCACGGGCGATATCCGCATTCCAGCGCTTCGGATGGCCGAGCCACTTCGAAAAGAATGCGAGGCGTTTCTCCACGCGGTCCGCACGCGGAACGCCCCGATCGCCGATGGGCGTTCCGGCCTAGAGGTCGTGCGCGTCCTCGAGGCGGGCAGCGAGTCTCTCTCGCAAGGCGGCGGACGCGTGCTCTTGTTCCGGAGTTGAGCGTGGCCGAACCCTTCATTCATCCCACCGCAATTATCGACGATGACGTCTCGATCGGTGCCGACACACGCATCTGGCACTTCGTACATGTCTGTTCCGGCGCGAAGCTCGGCAAGCGATGTGTGCTCGGCCAGAACGTGTTCGTCGGGCCTGGCGCCGAGATCGGGAACGGCGTCAAGATCCAAAACAACGTCTCCGTGTACAAGGGCGTCGTTTTGGAGGACGACGTGTTTCTCGGGCCGAGCTGTGTGTTCACGAACGTCCTCAATCCGCGCGCCCACGTCGAGCGCAAGGATGAGTTCAGCGAAACCCGGGTGGCACGCGGTGCGACGGTCGGTGCAAATGCGACCATCGTCTGTGGCTCGCAGTTGGGCGAGTACGCTTTCATCGGGGCGGGGAGCGTCGTGACCAAAGACGTGCCTCCCCATGCGCTCGTGTTCGGCAATCCGGCACGTCTTCAGGGCTGGATGTGCCAGTGCGGCGAAAGACTTCCCGAGGGAACCAGTCCCTCATGCAAGAGGTGCGGAACATCTTATCGGGTCAGCGATGACCATTGTGTAACTACGGAGGCAAAGTGAGTTACGACCGAATTCCCATGCTCGATGTGCCGGCTCAGAACGCGCCGCTCATGGAAGCGCTAGAAGAAGCTGCCGCTCGTGTGATCCGCTCGGGTCGCTACATTCTCGGTCCCGAGGTTGAAGAGTTCGAGCGAGAAGTCGCCGAGCTGATCGGCGTCGAGCACGCGATCGGAGTCTCGAGCGGTACCGACGCACTACTGGTGGCGTTGATGTCGCTGGGTATCGGTCCCGGCGACGAGGTCATCACCACGCCGTTCACTTTCTTTGCAACGGGCGGCTGCATCGCGCGAGTGGGTGCCAGGCCGGTCTTCGTCGACATCGATCCCGAGACGTACAATCTCGACCCCATCCTCGTCGAAGAGGCGATCACCCAACAGACCAAGGCGATCATGCCGGTGCACATCTTCGGGCAGCCCTGCGACATGAAGCTGCTACAGGTGCTCGCTCGGCAGCACGAGATTTCCATCATCGAGGACGCCGCCCAGGCGATCGGTGCAGAGGCCGAGATCGGGCCCGTCGGCGGTTTGGGACACTACGGCTGTTTTTCGTTCTTTCCGTCCAAGAACCTTGGCGGTTTTGGTGACGGTGGCCTCGTCGCGACCAACCACGCCGAGCTGGCCGAGCGGGCGCGCGTCATGCGTGTCCACGGCGGCAAGCCCAAGTACCACCACGCGGTCATCGGTGGAAACTTCCGGCTCGACCCCATGCAGGCAGCCCTCCTTCGGGTGAAGCTTCCCCACCTGGGCGAGTGGACCGCGCTCCGTCGCCAGAACGCGATGGCCTACGATGTCTTGTTCGCCAAAGCGGACCTGCCGCGCGAGCGGCTCTCGCTCCCGGTTCGCCGCAGCGAAGGACACGTCTACAACCAATACGTGATCCGGACCGACCGGCGCAACGGACTCATCCAGCATCTCAAGAATCACAACATCGATACGGCGATCTATTACCCGGTGCCGCTTCATCTTCAGCGCTGCTTCGCGCATCTCGGCTACCACGACGGCTCCCTGCCGGTCGCCGAGCACGCTGCCGAGGAGGTCGTGGCCCTTCCGATCTTTCCCGAGCTCGGAGACCACCGGCAGCACCGGATCGTCGAGACAGTGCTCGATTTCCTCCGCCACTAGGGCATTGGCCATACCTGTCCCAAGCTCGTAGAGTGCAGACGATGGCGGCTAGCCGATACAAGGCCCCGTTTGTCGAGGGGGGATCCTCGCCGATCGACGAGCAAATCGTCGACCGGTTGCTGCGTGTCGCTCTCGAGCGCGGCGGCGACTACGCCGATCTGTTCTTCGAGTACATGGTGAGCGGCAGCTACTCCTATGATGAAGGCATCCTGAAGTCTGCGGGGCGAGCGGTGACGGGTGGGCTCGGCGTCCGCGTCATGAAGGGCGATGCGACCGGCTATGCGTACTGCGAAGACCTGTCGATGGATGCGATGCTGCACGCGGCGCGGACGGCATCTCAAATCGCCGCCGGTGGCAAGGCCATCGATCCTATCGCGACTTCGCTGCGGCCATCTCCCGACCGCTACGCGGTCCGCCGGCTCTCGTTGGACGAAGACGGCCTCACCAAGAAGGCGCTCCTCGAGCGGGCCGACCGGGCTGCACGCGCAGCCGACTCGCGGGTCGTGCGTGTGGATGCATCGCTGAGCGAGAGCGTGCGAGAGATTCTCATCGCGACGAGCAGTGGGATCTTGGCGCGCGACCGGCAACCGCTCATCCGCTTCGGTATTCGCGCCATCGCGGAAGAACGCGGCAAGCGACAGTCCGGCTCCTCGGGTGGCGGAGGGCGGCTCGGTTTGGAGTACTTCGACCAACGAAGCCCGGAGTGGCACGCCGAGGAAGCCGTGCGGCAAGCGTTGATCATGCTCGATGCGCGAGAGGCCCCCGCCGGGGAGATGCCCGTGGTGCTCGGTCCCGGCGACAGCGGCATCTTGCTCCACGAGGCCGTCGGTCACGGGCTCGAGGCCGATTTCAACCGCAAGAAGACGAGCAACTACACCGGCCGCGTCGGAAAGCTCGTCGCCAGCGAGCTGTGCACCGTCGTCGACGACGCCACCCTCGCGGGGTCTCGCGGTACCATCAACGTCGACGACGAAGGTCTCGAACCCAAACGAGCCGTGTTGATCGAGGACGGCGAGCTCGTGGGCTACATGCAAGACCGGCATTCGGCGGACTTCTTCGGGACCGGCCCCACGGGTAACGGGCGCCGTCAGAGTTTTCGCTCCAACCCCATGCCTCGCATGACCAACACCATGTTGCTCGGTGGTCAGGACGACCCAGAAGAGATCATCAGAAGCGTCAACAAGGGCATTTACGCAAAGCGCTTCGGCGGAGGACAGGTCGATATCTCCAACGGGGACTTCGTCTTTTCCCTGACCGAGGGCTACTTGATCGAAGACGGACAGCTCACCGCGCCCCTGAAGGGCGTCAACCTCATCGGAAACGGCCCGGATGCCATGCGCCGGGTCGTCATGCTGGGACACGACATGCAGCACTCCGACGGCATCTGGACTTGCGGCAAAGACGGCCAATCGGTCCCCGTCGGGGTCGGATGCCCCACCATCAAAATCTCATCGATGACCGTGGGTGGCACCCAGGTGGGCGGTTGATGGGTGCACCCGCAGAGCGAACCGAGGCTCTTCTCTCGCTCGGTGATGAAGTCGTCGCACTCGCCAAGAAGGCCGGTGCCGACGTCGCCGAAACCTGCATTCAGGAAGGCTCGCACCTTTCGGCCAAGGTGAGGATGCGCGAACCCGAGCTGGTCGAGGAGGCCGGTTCGAGGGCGCTCGGGCTTCGGGTGATGCTCGGCCAGCAGGTCGCGGTGACCTACACGAGCGATCTCAGTGCGTCGGGCCGCAAGCGCCTCGTGGAAGACGCCCTCGAGCTCGCGCGCCTGAGCGAGCCCGATGCTTTTGCTGGCCCACCCGACGCGTCATCGTTATCGACGCGCGAGGAGTGGACGGACTTGGACCCGTATGACCCCATGGTGGAGCTCGTGCCCGCGGGGGACGCGTTGAGCTGCGCGCTTTCGGGCGAGCACGCGGCGTTCGAAACCGACCCCCGCATCACCAACAGCGAAGGAGCCACCTTCACACGAGCGTCAGGGTGCAGCGCGATCGTGACCAGCGGCGGCTTTCGCGGCGCTGAGCGCGGTACTTCGGCGTCTTTGGTCGTCAGCCCCGTCGCCGACGACGAGGACGGCAAGAAGCGCAGCGGCTACCACTGGACTGCCTCGCGCTATCTCGCCGACATGGAGCCCGCGCTCGAGGTCGGCGCAGAGGCCGCGCGCCGCACGGTCGCGCAACTCGGCGCGCAGAAGCTGCCCAGTCAAGAGCTTCCGGTCGTCTTCGACAAAGATGCAGCCCGTTCCATCGTAGGGCTCCTCGCCGGCTGTGTGCTCGGCAGCTCGGTCTGGCGTCGCAGCACCTACCTCCTCGAGCGCATCGGCACCCGGGTCGCGAGCGATCTCATCACGATTGTCGACGACCCGTTGATTCCGCGCGCCCCGGGCTCGCGACCATTCGATGGCGAGGGGTTGTTGTCCCGGCCGAACCTCGTCGTCGAGCGAGGCATACTAAAGACGTACCTCACCGACACGTACAGCGGACGCAAGCTCGAGGTGAAGAGCACCGCAAGCGCTGCGCGATCCTCGTCCGGGGGAGTCGGGCCATCGACCACCAACTTCCTGCTCCAACCCGGTGAGCTCACCCGTGACGCGCTCGTCGCCGACACCCCATACGGGCTCTATGTCACGCAGATGATGGGTTTTGGCTTCAACGGCGTCACCGGGGACTTCAGCCGCGGTGCATCGGGCTTCGTGATTCGCGACGGTGAGCTCGCCGAGCCGGTGTCCGAGATCACGATCTCCCTCAATCTCGACCAGCTCCTTCAGCGAATCGATGCTGTCGCCGACGACCTCGACTTCCGAACCTCGACTGCCAGTCCCACGTTTCGAGTGAGCTCGATGACGCTCGCCGGTACCTAAACACGCGGCTGGGCGGCGCGCCCCCTGCGCCTTTGACTCGCTTCTTGCACGCCGCGCACGTAAGCAACCATGACTTCGACATAGTCTTCGAGGGCGGGGCACTGGAGGTTGGAGCCGTCGAGGAGCTCGCGCGCTTGCCGGTCGTCGTAGATCACGGCGGTCCGGACATTCTCGAGAAAAGCGCGCGGCGTATGCACCCAGCGGTGGAGTCCTGGGGTACGCATGAGTGCGGTCGCCAGCACGGTGGGCAGGTAGCCCTTGGGCGCGGGGCGCCCCGTAGCCTCGGCGAACAGCTCGAAGGCGCGATGCAATGTCAGTGGCTTTGGGTCGACGATGTGGAATGTGCGACCCACCGCCCGCGAGTCTTGGCTGATGTGTACGCCCGCGTTGACGGCATAGTCGATGGGCACGAAGCTCAAGCGAACATCGCGCCGCATGGGCGTTGGGATGCGCAGATCTTCGGGCGAATTGAGGAGCAGCCGAATGAGCAAGTACGGGCCGTGGAGCAGGTCCGTCTCGCCCGTGGCCGAATCGCCCACGAGAGATGCAGGCCGAAGCACGGTGATCGGGAGGTCTTCCTTGGATTCGCGCATCATCGCCTCGGCGCGAAAGAGCGCCTTTTCGGTGAGGCTCCGGAACCCGTGTGCATCCGACAGGTCTTCCTCCATCACCAAGCCCTCGCGCGCACCCGAGACGGTGGTGCTGGACCAATGCACGAGCCGTTGCAGGTTTGCGCAATCGTCGGCGAGCTCCAAGATCTCGCGAGCGGCCGTAACCGTAGCCGCGGCTTGCGATTTGGTGCCTGCCAGGTCGGTCGTGGAAGCGCAATGGTGAATCAACTCGACCTCGGCGGTGAGCCGACCGAGCTCCTTGCCGGACAGCCCGAGGTCGAGTGCCGCCGCGTCCCCGACCAGCAGCCGCAACCGCTCGCGTTGCTGAAACGACAGCCGAGCGACGAAAGCGTTTGCACGTTCCAGCTGCGACTCACGGACGATGCACCGCAATCGCAAAGAGCGATCGACCTCCAGCAGCCGTTGCACGACGCGAGTCGCAAGGTAGTGATCGGGGAAGCCCGTTACCAACGCGATGCTTGGAAGCTTGGGTGTCATGTGGCCTTTGCTGCGAAGCGTTTACAAAGTTGTTGATACAAGTCGGCGACTTCGCGTTCGACGGAGTCGCGGGTGTCGTTGTTGTGGATCACGTAGTCGGCGACCTCTTCCTTCTTTTCAATCGGGAGCTGCGAGTCGATTCTCGCCTGGGCTTCCTCGTTGGACAAGCCGTCGCGTGTGAGGAGCCTTTCCAGCTGTACCTCGGGCTCCGCGCTCACCACGATGAGCGCATCGAACAAGCGATACGACCCGCTTTCGACGAGTAACGCCGCCTCATAGATGATGAAAGCCCCTGGATGGGACTGCAGCTCGGCGATCTTCTCCGCGCCGGCTGCAGCGATGCGAGGATGGGTGATCGCGTTGAGCTTGTGCCTTGCTTCTTCGTCTTCGAACACCAACGCGCCGACCTTTTTGCGGTCGAGCGTCCCATCGGGCAGCAAGACGTCTTCGCCAAACGCGTCGACGATCGCCGCGAGGCCCGTGGTGCCGGGGGCGACCACTTCTCGTGCGAGCAGGTCGGCGTCGATGACGGGAACACCCAGCGCGGCGAACGCGTGCGCCACTGTGCTCTTTCCACAGGCGATGCCCCCAGTCAGTCCCACGACGGGCTTGGCCATGGTCATAGTCGACAGTGAACAGTTAAGAGTTTAGAGTCAATGCCCCTTCCGCTCCGCCCCTCAACTCCCAACCGTTACGCCTCAGAATGCGCGCAGTCGTACAGCGAGTTCTCGGTGCTTCTGTTTCCGTAGACGGACAGTGCGTCGGCGAGATTGAGCACGGCCTATTGGTCTATCTCGGCGCTGCTGCCAACGATGACGACCCCGACGCCGACTACATGGCCGACAAGATCGCGGGTCTTCGCGTTTTTCGAGACGAGCACGGCAAGATGTCGCGCTCGGTCGTCGATGTCGGTGGCGATGTGTTGGTCATTTCGCAGTTCACGTTGTTTGGTGATGTGAGACGCGGCAAGCGGCCGTCTTTCTCCACGGCCGCGCCGCCGCCCGAGGCGGAGCGCTTGTACGGTGCCACGGTCGCAAAGCTACGCGAGCGTGGACTTCGGGTTGCAACTGGGCGTTTTCGCGCGATGATGACCGTGCGATCGGAAGTGGACGGTCCCGTGACGATCCAAATCGACAGCAAGAAGCTCTACTGAGGCCACGCTTCATGCTCGCCGACAGAAAGTGGTTGTTCGTTCTGCTGGGCCTCGTGCTCCTCGCGGTCCCTGTCACGTATTTCTGGGCAAAAGGCGTTGCGTCCCGACGCATGACCGAGAAGTTGGAGACCGGCCTCGGCATGGACGTCGCGATGGGTAGCTTCGCCATCGACTTTTCGGGCTTCCAGATCGGGGGCCTCGAGCTTCAGGGTCGGCAGGGCGGGCTCACCGTCAAGGTTCAGGACATGGACATCGAGGCCGGCGTATTCGGTGTCGCGCTCCGCGGCACAAGGGCGGTGAAAGGGATCGCGGCGCGTGGCGTTCAAGTCGATGTAGGGATCGACGAACCGGGCTTTCGCGATTCACTTGCCAACATCAATCGGGCGCTCGGTCGTCGTGGCTCCCAAGAGACCAAGCCGCGAGGCAAGACATCGTCACGGCAGATCATCGTTCGTGACATGCGAGTCGTCCTGCGCGACGTCCATGGCATCTTGGGGCAACTCGAGGGGCTCTCGCTCGACAAACGTGCGGGCGAACTGAACGCCCAGGCCGAGCGGTTTTCGGTTGGCAACCGGGGCAAGGACCGCCTCGATGTCACCGAGCTGAAGGCGAGCCTGCGCCATCAAGATGGCCTGTGGCGAATCGCAGCTGCGTCCGTCGGCGCTGGCGACCTGGGTTGGTCGAACGTCACAGCCACAGAGCCCACGGTTCCGCCCTCGCTCGTGAAGCGGCTGCGCACAGCACGAGCTGCGCTCGCGCAGGTTTCGCAAGAGGACGACACCGCCGCAAAGGCGCCCGATGCCGAACCGACCGCGCCCATCGGTCGCCTCTCCCGGCTCACACCGGATGCGAAGCTTTCCGCGGGGACACTCAAGGTCGAAAGCACGACCGACCGCGACCGGGTCGAGCGCCTCGAGTTCACCGGAGTCCGCATCACGGGCGAGCCCGAGGGTTGGTTTCGACTTGCGGGCAACGGTGAGGCGTCCGACCGCGGCACCGTCACGTGGGACATCCGGGTGAATCCGGATGAGCTTCGAAGTGAAGGAAGCCTTTCGTTCCGCAATGTGGCTCTCGCCCCGCTCGCGCCCTTGGTGCCGGAAATCCCTTGGCACCGTCCCGATCAAACCACCCTCTCCGGCGACCTGACCTTGAAGGCAGGCTCACCCGCCCGCATTGGGCTGAGAGGCTCCATCACGTTGAGCAACGCAGCCTTTTCCTCGCCGCGGTTGGCGCCCGTTCCCGTAACGGGAGTCACGCTTCGCGTGAGCGGCAGTGGCGATTGGTTGCCTTCAGCGCAGCGCCTAGAGCTTGCCGCCGCCAACATCGAGCTCGACGGAGTGCTCGCCCAGGTTCAGGGAGTGCTCGAAAGGGGACCGGAACACTATCGCGTAGACCTCACCGGGAGTCTTCCCGCGACCAACTGCAACCGGGTCTTTGGGGCGATTCCCACCGATCTCCTCGGCGCGGCAGCGGCGTTCTCGTGGAAAGGCACGTGGGCGGGGGACCTCAAGATGACTATCGATTCGCGCGATCTGGAAGCGACGGTGTTCGAGCTCGGAGTCGCCAATCGGTGCGAGTTCATCAGCTCTCCGGTCAAGGCACGCGTCGCGCGATTCGAAGGTCCGTTCACACATCGGGTCATCGAGGACGAAAAGACCGTGTTCAAGATGGAGACGGGGCCCCGCACACCGAACTGGGTTCCGCTATGGGACATCAGCCCATTCATCGTGCAAACGGTCGTCAGTCACGAGGACGCGTCGTTCTTCAAGCACGACGGCTTTGCCGTGTGGGCGATTCGCGAGGCCATCGTACGCAATCTTCAAGAGGGCCGCTACGTAGTCGGTGCGAGCACGATCTCCATGCAGCTCGCGAAAAACCTCTTCCTGCATCGAGAGAAGACCATCGCGCGAAAGGTCCAAGAGGTCTTGTACACTTGGTGGCTCGAAGACTCGTTCACCAAAGACAAAATCCTCGAGCTCTACCTCAATGTCATCGAATACGGGCCTCAGGTCTACGGCATCGGGCCCGCGGCGCAGCACTACTTCGGTCGTCCGGCGAGCGACCTGAGCCCCGCCGAGGCCGCGTTCATCGCGAGCATTTTGCCGTCACCCAAGACCTACTATCGTCTCTACCAGCTTGGCGCCCTGTCGAACCCGATGAAGCGAAAGATGAAGCGCCTCATGGAGCACATGGTGCGTCGTGGCCGATTGAGCGAAGACGCGCTTGCCTATGGCATTGCCGAAATCGAGACGTTCGCGTTTCACCGGCCGGAAGACCCAGAGCCGGTGCGCCGCAGGCTCCCGCGACCTCTCCCGAGAAAGAGCATGAAGACGGGCTCCGACGAATACGAGCCCCCCTTCATCGACCCCTGGGAGATGGACACGCTCTAGGTCACAGACAAAACCAGCAGCAAAGGAACTCCTCCGAGGTACAGAAGCCCGTCGAGTCCTTCACGTCGGGTCGGTTGCAGATGGGCCGGGCCGCGTCGGTGCAGTCGTCGTCGCTCTTGCACGTGGTCGAACAGAGGCAGGTCTGTGCCGGGCCCCCGGCGGGGCAGCACTCGCACTGCAGGCTGGGATCCGTGCATCGGCCGACCGTGAAGCCGCCGCACATCGGACCCGCGTCGCCCGCATCTCCTGCGTCGCCGGCATCTCCTGCATCGCCCGCATCGCCTGCATCATTACCGGCATCGCCCGCATCGCCTGCGTCTCCCGCATCGTTCGTCCCAGCATCCTTGGCGCCGTTTTCAGGACAGCCCAGGGCAAGGACCATCACGGTCAGCCACACCCAGGCGAGTCCTGAGGATCGTCGAGCCATCTGTCAGTCAGTGCCGCCGGACGCGCATGCGACCCCTTCCGGGAGGCAGGCGTAACTCGTCCAGCAAATATCACAGTAGCTGCCGTCAGGGCACCCGGTGATTCGGCAGTCGACGCACTCGCCGTCATAGGCAACCTCGACGCCATGGCAGTGTGCGTCGGCGACGCCGCAACCGTACGTCACGCCGTCGGTGCCGCACACGGGGTCGTACCGGAAGCAGTAGATCTCGCAGCCCGGTTGGCATGTCTTGGTCGGCGGGTAGCAGATCAAGTCGCGGGGACAGTCCGCGTTGCTCTCACACTCGCTGAGCTCGCACTCCCCCTCGTACGCGACCTCGACATGCGCGCACCGAGCCTCGCATTCGTTCCCGTACGTGTTTCCGTCCACGCCGCATACCGGGTCGTAGATCTCGGGACAAGCACACGGCTCACAGACTCCTCCGGGGTACGGAGCGAGCCTGCGGTCAGCGTCGCAGATCCATCCCACCGGGCAGTCGTCGTCGTCGATGCACTCGCCCCCTTGAGGAATGCATTGGCCGAGCTCACACACGTATCCCGGTGCGCAGTCGATCAGGGCGCAGAGGTCGACACAGATGCCGGGCGGCGGAAGCGGGATGCCTGCATACGGGTCATCGGGCTCTTCCCACGGCGTCAGGTGCTGACAGAAGTGACCCGGCGGGCAGTCTTCGTTGAAGCGGCACTCGTCGTCGATCGGCACGCAGATGCCTGGTGGCAAGACGTCGGGTGCTTCACCGTCCGCTTCGGTGCCCTCGAGCCAGGGCAGCTCGCACCGATGGCCCGGCGGGCAGTCTCCGTCGTAGAAGCAGCCCGGGGACTCCGGGAGGATCCGACAGACCGCTTCGACGTAGCCGAACGGCGTTTCGGCGGCACCCCGGGCACGGACCTCGTCTCCATCACAGAACAAGGTCGCGACGCCGGAGAACACGCCCGGGATGAGATCGGGCTCGATCAACTCGAAGTTCGCTGGGAACTCCTCTCCCAACCAGATCATCGCAAGCGGGGTGACGTCGACGATGCCGACCGTTCCCGGAAGCAAGTCGGTTTCGCACTCGGCCAGAAAGCCGTCCTGCCATCGTGGGTCGAGCTCACACGTGCCCTGCCCGAAACGCTCCAGGCATTCCACGAGCTCGTGCGTGGGGGTGAATCCGCACTGCCCGTTGAGCTGGCGCTCGCAAGTCGCTTCCTGATAGCACGCGTACACCGGGCGCCACTCGCAGGTGGTGGCGATGTCCATGCCCTCTTCCACACATAGCTGACCGCTGCATCCGCCCCGGACGCAAGCGGTTCCTGGTGGGTCATCGCAATAGCCCTCGTACGCGATGCTCACGCCCGCGCACGCGGCTTCACACGCGTTCACGTAGTTGCGGCCATCGACGCCGCAGACCGGTTTGTACACCGCGGGACAGTTGCAATGGATCGGCCCAGGAACGCACCAGTGCGGGACGGGCTCGTCCGCGAGCAGGTCGGTGCCCGCTTCGTCGGGGGTGTCCAGAGTCGGCATACAAAGATCGCCGACGAAGCAATCATTGGGCGCCCCGCAGTACATCGGGTCGTCGCATCGACCGCGATGCTGCACGTCGTGGCCCTTTTCGGCAGCCTCCTCCACCGTGTAGGTCTTGCCGTCCATGCTGCAGATGAACGCTTCGGTGCCAAGCACCTCGCCGTCCCCGCCACAACCCCAAAGGCCAATCGTGAGAGCGATGCTCGCTAGGCAAAGTCGTTTCATGTCGTCCTCTCCAGGCAAAAGATGACTACATCGGAAGCAACTTCGGTGCCAACGGGACAAACCCCGGGAGGCCGCGCTTTCTCGAAT
>CAJIBX010000132.1_pt1 | contig 16011 bp, 13 predicted proteins | sample 9199471 | NCBI WGS metagenome assembly CAJIBX01 (sample SAMEA7708317, study PRJEB35096) | sediment metagenome | biome: marine neritic benthic zone biome [ENVO:01000025]; feature: sediment [ENVO:00002007]; material: shallow marine sediment [ENVO:03000034] sea grass bed [ENVO_01000059] ...
CCCGGACCAAACGAGCAAGTACGCGGCGCGATGCGCTGCGATTGAGCGGAATGAGCGAAGCCTCGATCTCGTCGTGGACGCGCTGAAGATCACCTGGGCTCTCGGCCTCCACCAGTCGCAGCAGGTTCGGGGGGACGCCCGGCCCCGCTGCAACCATCAGGCGCGCCAGCATCGACACCAGGCTATCGGCCGATTCGTCGGGCTCCGCTCGAGAGGCCTCGGGCGCGATCATCACGGCGCCCTCGCCCGTAACGCGCACGTCATCAGGATCGAGCTTGACCGGAGCACGCAACGAAGCTTCGCAGGCCTCGAGCGCGACGAAGGCGCCGATCTCGAACGGCAGCCGCTCCCCTCGCTTCTGGAGCTCCTCCACCAGCTGGCCGATTCCGATGCCCTCAGTCATCGAGTGCCCCTTCTGGCGGCCTGACGCAGACGCCCTCCTTCATCAAGAACTCTTTTACCTCCGACACCGTGTAATGACCATCATGAAAAATCGACGCGGCGAGCGCGGCGTCCGCTCCGCCCTCCACCAAGCCCGCCCTCAAGTGCTCCAAAGTTCCGACACCGCCCGAAGCTACGACGGGAATCGGCACGGCATCGACCACCGCGCGCGTCAGCTCGAGATCGTATCCCACCTGGGTCCCATCGCGATCCATGCTGGTGAGCAAGATCTCTCCAGCCCCGAGATCGGCAACCTTGACGGCCCATTCCAGCGCATCGACCCCCGTATCACGTCGACCACCGTGGGTGTAGACCGTCCAGCGCCCCGGAGTGTCCGGGACGCGCTTCGCATCGATCGCGACAACGATCGCCTGCGCGCCGTAGGCGTCGGCCATGCGTGCGACGAAATCGGGATCGGCGAGCGCCGCGGTGTTGATCGACACCTTGTCGGCGCCCGCGTGGAGCAACTCGCTCACGTCACGCCGCTCCCGCACACCGCCGCCCACGGTCAGCGGAACCGCAACAGTGCACGCCGTACGATCGACGAGGTCGAAGAGCGTGCGCCGTTCCTCGTGGGATGCCGTGATGTCGAGGAAGGTGATCTCGTCGGCGCCGCCATCGCTGTAGCGCTGGGCGGACTCGACCGGATCACCGGCGTCACGCAAACCGACGAAATTGATCCCTTTGACGACTCGGCCCTCTTTCACGTCGAGGCAGGGGATGATGCGTCGCGCTAACATGCCAACGACTCCAATGCTCCAAACGCTTCGTTGAGCTGAAAGGCGCCCGAATAGAGCGCGCGTCCGCAGACTGCCGCCCGCACGCCGGCGCGCGCAAGGTCTTCGACATGACGAATGCTTCCAATGCCGCCCGACGCGATCACGGTGGAGCTCACTTCTCGTTGCAGCGCCGCCGTACCGGACACATCGGGGCCATCACGCATCCCATCGTGTTCGATGTTGGTGTACAGGATGCCGGCGAGTCCCCAACCATCCACCTCTTTGGCAAGCTCTACGGCGTCGCGTTGACTGTCCTCGAGCCAACCTTCGACCGCCACCCGACCCTCGCGGGCATCGACGGCGACGATCACCGCGTTCGACCATCGCACGCAGACGCGGCGCGCCACCTCCGGGGACTTGACGGCGATCGTCCCGAGCACGACGTGTTTCACCCCTGCTTCGAACCACTGCGCTGCCGTATCCTCGGTTCGGATCCCGCCTCCCACCTGGACTGCGAGTGACGTGCCATCCAAGATGCGGCGGATGGTCGACGCGTTGGCAGGCTCGCCCGAGCGCGCACCATCGAGGTCGACGACGTGGAGGCGGGTTGCGCCTTGGCCCTCGAACGCCTGCGCCACGGCCACGGGATCGTCGCCATACGTCGTCACGGCGTCGTAGCGGCCCTGCTCGAGGCGAACGACCTTGCCTTCGAGGATGTCGACCGCGGGGATCAGTTCCATCGGTCCGCCTCCATGAATCGCGCGATGAGGCGTGCGCCCGCACGATGACTCTTTTCGGGGTGGAACTGGCACGCGAACACGTTGTCTCGCCCCAGGGCTGCACAAAACGGACCGCCGTAGTCCGCCGTCGCTACGGTCAAGGACGCATCCTCGGGCTGGCAGAAGTAACTGTGGACGAAGTAGTACCAGCCATCGTTCTCGAGCAACGGGTGACGGGTTCGTATCTGGTTCCAGCCGATATGCGGCACCTTGAGCACGCCTCCCTCGCTGTCACGCAAGTCCTGGGAGAAGCGCACCACCCTGCCCTTGAAGACGCCGAGCCCTGCTGCGCCAGGGGCTTCGTCGCTGCCGTCGAGGAGCGCTTGCATGCCAAGACAGATGCCCATGTACGGCTTGCCTTCTTCGATGCGTTGTACGATCGCCTCGCCTACGCCGTCTGCAAGCGCCTCCGCGCACTCTCGGAAGGCGCCCTGTCCTGGGAACACGAGTCGGTCGCACGAGTGCACGACATCGGCGTCCGATGTCAACGTGGCCTTGGCGCCCGCGCGCTCAAACGCCTTGGCGACGCTGTGCAGATTGCCAAGACCGAGATCGAGAATCGCAACCGTCGTGACGGTCATTCGGTCAGCGTGCCCTTGGTCGAGGGAACACCCTGGACGCGTGGGTCGAGCTCGGTGGCCTGTCTCAACGCGCGCGCGAAGGCCTTGAAGCTGATCTCGATGATGTGGTGCAGATTGACGCCGGCGTGTTTTTCCATGTGGAGGTTGCACTGGAGCCCCCGCACGAACCCGTCGAAGAACACCTCGGTGAGCTCGGCGTCGAAATCGCCGACCTTGGCCTTGGGAAGCGCGACATCCCAGACGAGCGCGGGTCGGCCTGAAAGATCGACCGCGCACGTCACCCGGGCCTCGTCCATCGGGAGCGTGGCAGAGCCGTAGCGGCGGATGCCGGCTTTGTCGCCGAGCGCCTCGGTGAAGGCTTGGCCCAAGGCGATGGCAAGGTCCTCGGTGGTGTGGTGGCCGTCGATGTGCACGTCGCCCTTCGCGACGACCTTGAGGTCGAAGAGCCCGTGGCGGGAGAGTTGCTCGACCATGTGGGTCAAGAACCCGATCGGTGTCTCGATCTCGTACTTGCCCGTGCCGTCGACGTTGAGCTCGACACGGACGCTCGTCTCCTTGGTGGAGCGGTCGACTTTTGCGGTGCGTGCCATGGCGCGCCGACCATAGCACCGCCGACCCCCCGGGTCCCGGAATCGGTCTTCGTCTCGGCCCTACTTCTTGCCCTGTGCCTTGACCTTCTCGAGCTCGGCTTGGAGCATCTCGTTATCGGGGTCGTGTCGGAGCGCCATCTGCAGGTTGAGCTTGGCCTGGGCTAAGTTACCCGCCGCCAGCGCCGTAAGCGCCGACGAGTAGAACGTCCTGGCCTTGGGCGATCGGATCTCGGGGCCGCTACCCGGCGGACGGCTCTCTTTTGTTCGATCGGCCGCGTATCGGAGTTGGCCCCGCTCCAAGCCCTCATCGTAGAGGCGGCGTTTGTCTGGGTTCATCAGCACGCGGTAGGCTTCGGTACCGCGACGGTAGAGGCGCTCTGCCAGCTGGCGCCTGTCTACTTCGGCTGCGCCGAAGTTGTCGGGATGATACGTCCGTGCGAAGCGATGAAACGCTTGCCGTATCACGTCAGGGAGCGCGTCGTGTGCAACGCCCAAGAGCGAATAATAATCCCGTTCCTGTGTGCCGGGCTCGGGCACGTCAGGCTCCGAACTTCTCCTCGTGGCGCGCCTTTACGTCGGCGAGCGATTCCTCGGGAAGCTCGCCGATCAGGCGGATGGCGACCTCCTGCTCTTGGCCGGTTTCCGCATCTTTCGCTCGAACCTGAAGCGTGCCGTTGGCGTCGATCATGAAGGTCACGGTGATCTGCACTGTACCCCGCGCGCCGGGCCGTAGGCCACTCATCGCGATACGACCCAGCGCTTGGTTTGCGTCGATGTTGCGCGACTCGCCCTGACAGATGCGTACTTCGACGCTCTCTTGGTTGTCTCGCCCCGTCGTAAAGAGCTTGCTCTCTTCGGTCGGAATTGCGGCGTTTCGCTTGATGATGTGCTCGCAGTACCCGCCGACCGTCTCGACTCCGAGCGATAGCGGCGTCACGTCCAACAGAAGGGGAGGCGCGTCGACCTCGGTTTGGTCCGAAGACTCGAAGGTGACGTCGGGGGGTGGCGTCATGGAAATGGCGAACTCGTCATCGGGAATCGGAGGCGGCACCGGATTGGTGATCGGCTCCGGCATCAGCGACTCGAGGTTGCGCTCCTCTACCGCCCCCTCGTCATCGAACAGGCTGGCAACGTCTCCTAAATCCCGTACCTCGGTGGCATCGGGATCGAGCTCCGGCAACGCCGGCACTTTCTTGCGCGTGACATCCTCTTGGTCCACGTCGAGCGGTTGAAGCGCTTCGAGCGGAACCTTCTTGAGCTTCACCTTGCCCAGGCTCGCCCGCCGCTTGGGCTGACTGAGCGCCCACCCCTGTAGGGCTGCACCGTGTGCAACGACGATGTCGGGGTCGATATCGAACATGGGGGCTCGCCCGAAGTACTCGGCCACCATGCCCTTGACGAGCGGAATGCGCGTCGAGCCCCCCACCAAAATCACGTTGTCGATTTGGGTCGGTCGAACGCCTGCGACGCCCATCGCCTCCTCGCACACGTCGAACGTTCGCGTCACGATCGAACGCGCAAGCTGTTCGAAGCGCTCACGCGTCAGCGAGTAGGCAAGATCGATCGACACGCCACCTTCGCCGTATGCGATCTCGTCGATCTGGATGTTGGTCTCTGGCCGGTCGGAGAGCTCACACTTCGCGCGCTCGGCACCCGTACGGAGCAGCTCGTACGCATCGCGGTCGTTTCGAACGTCGAATCGATACCGCGCCAGGAGCTCCGCCGCCATGTCGTCGGCAATCAAGAGGTCGATGTCATCCCCGCCGAGAAATGTATCCCCCGCAGTTGCCATCACTTCGAACACGTCACCCGCAAGCTGAAGGACCGTGAGGTCGAAGGTTCCGCCGCCGAAATCGTAGATGGCGATGCGTTCGTTGGAGGACTTCCCATAACCGTACGCCAACGCGGCCGCGGTGGGCTCGTTGATGATGCGCATGACATCCAATCCAGCCACATTACCGGCGGTCTTGGTTGCCGTTCGCTGGAGCTCGTTGAAGTTGGCGGGCACCGTGACCACGGCCTGCGTGCACTCGACACCGAGTGCGTCCTCCGCGATGCGGCGAACGTGTCGCAAGACGAAGGCGCTGATCTCGCTCAGGGAGTACTGCTCCTTGCGCGCTTCGACACATACGCCCCCGTTCGGACCCTCCTTCAAGGCAAAGGCAAACCTTCTCGAGGCCTGCTTGACCTCCACGCTGCTAAACGGGCGACCGATGAGTCGCTTGACCGAGTAGACCGTGCTCGCCGGGTCGAGAACCCGCCGTGCCTTGGCCTCTGCGCCCGCAAGCACATCGCCGCTCGGATGAAAAGACACCACCGAAGGGATCAGCGCTCCGCCATCCGGTGCCATGAGGACCCGCACACCTTTGTTGTCGGCAACCGCTACGACCGAATTCGTGGTGCCTAGGTCGATCCCCAAGACGGGCGCTTCTGTCACAATACGCTCATTCCTACGACTACTCTGGCGTGTTTTCTGGGTTCTCGTGACTCTCTTCGAGCGGCTCGTCTTCTTCGCTCTCGGCGACCGGCTCGACATCGACCACCTGCTCGTCCTCCCGAAGTCGGATGACTCGAACACCCTGGGTGTTGCGACCGGTCTCGCGGATCTCGCCCACGTGCGTACGGATGACTTGGCCGCCGTTGGTGATCACCATGAGCTGGTCTTCCGGGGACACGAGCCGGAGCTTGACCAACGCGCCGTTTCGTTCCGAAGTGTCCATCGCGATGATGCCTTTACCTCCGCGGTTTTGGGGGCGCCAGTCGCCAATGGGTGTTCGTTTGCCGTAGCCGTTGGCACTGACGGTCAGCACCTGCTGTTCGATGTCATCGTCGATGATATCCATACCGATCACGAAGTCGCCCTCGCGAAGCTCGATGCCCTTCACGCCGCGCGAGTCGCGCCCCATCGGACGCACATCTTCGATGGCAAATCGGATGCTCATGCCATGCGAAGTGCCGATCAACACGTGCTGGCCCGGTGTCACGACCCGCGCCGTCAGCAGGTTGTCTCCCTCTTCGATGGCTACACCAATGATGCCGGTTTCGCGGATCTTCGCGTACGAGCTCAGCCTGGTGCGCTTGACCCGCCCACGCCGCGTGCAAGTCAGCAAGAAGCCGTCTTCGACGAACTCGCGGATGGGCAAAATCGCCGCCACGCGCTCGTCCTGTCCCATGCCGACGAGATTGACCGCGGCGCGCCCTCGCGCAGCCCGTCCCATCTCCGGAATCTGATAGACCTTCTTGAGGTACGCCTTTCCGCGGTCGCTCAAGAAGAGCACGTGCGCGTGCGCGTTGACCACGAAGACCCAGCTCACGAAGTCCTGGTCGCGCGTATCCATCGCGCGAAGGCCCTTGCCACCCCGACCTTGGGCTCGGTATTCGCTGAGCGGGACACGCTTGATGTAACCCGCATGCGAAACCGTGACGACGACCTCTTCATCGGGGACGAGGTCCTCGATCGAAATGTCACCCTCCGTTTCGACGATCTCCGTGCGCCGCTCGTCCCCGTAACGTTCGCGGATCTCGTCGAGCTCTTGGACGATGACGTCCAGGAGAAGCTCTTCGCTGCCAAGGATCGCCTCGAGCTCTTTGATCCGCTCGCAAAGCTCTCCGTACTCCGTGGCCAGCTTCTCACGCTCGAGGCCCGTCAGACGCGAGAGCCGCATTTCGAGGATGGCCTTGGCCTGACGCTCGGTCAGGAAGTACTCGCCGCGTGCCTTGGCCGTGTTGATCTCGGCCTCCGGTCGGCCCGCCCGTTTGACGAACTCCTCGAGACCCTTCAGCGAGAGTTTCATCAGACGACCGCGTGCCTCCTCCGGGTCCTTGGACGAGCGGATGGTCTGGACGACGAGGTCCACCTCGGTGACCGCCATGCCCAAGCCCTCGACGAGCTCCTGCTGCGAGAGGGCCTGGTTGAGCTCGTACCGCGTTCGGCGCGTAACGACCTCGCGACGGTGGTCGATGAAGTGTTGGAGGTTTTCTTTGAGATCGAGGACCTTGGGCCGCTGGCCCACGATCGCGAGGCAGTTGTACCCGAAGGTGCTCTGAAGAGCGGTCATCTGATAGAGCTGGTTGAGAATGATCTCGCTGTGCGCGTCGCGCTTGAGCTCGATGACCGCACGAAGCCCGTCGCGGTCGGATTCGTCGCGGATATCGCTGATCCCCTCGACGCGCTTGTCCCGAACGAGGTCGGCGATCTTCTTGAGCAGCTCGGCTTTGTTGACTTGATAGGGAACCTCGGTGATGACGATCATCTCGCGGTCGGCCTTGCCCGGGACCGGCTCGACCGAAGCACGCGCCCGCATGACGATGCGGCCTCTTCCCGTGCGGTAAGCCATGTGGATACCGCCGCGGCCATAGATGAACCCAGCGGTCGGGAAGTCAGGCCCCTTGACCCCGAGGCGCTCGCTCTCCGGATCGTCGACCATCAGCTCGGGGATGGTGAGCGCGGGGCTGCGGATCAGCCGGACCGTCGCGTCGATGATCTCGGTGAGGTTGTGGGGCGGGATGTTGGTCGCCATGCCGACCGCGATGCCACCGGAACCGTTGACCAGGAGGTTGGGCACACGGCTCGGCAACACGACGGGTTCGCTCGTCGAGTCATCGAAGTTCGGGATGAAGTCGACGGTCTCTTTGTCGATGTCCGCGAGGAGCTCCTCGGCGAGACGGGTGAGCCGGCACTCGGTGTATCGATACGCGGCTGGCGGATCGCCATCGATCGAGCCGAAGTTGCCCTGCCCGTCGATGAGTGGATAGCGAAGGTTCCACGGCTGGGCGAGCCTCGCGAGGGCATCGTAGACGGCCGAATCGCCGTGCGGATGGTAGTGTTTGAGCACCTCGCCGACGACGCCAGCGCATTTTGAGTAGCGCTTGTTGTAGTGAAGCCCCTCGCTCAGCATCGCGTAGAGGATGCGGCGATGGACGGGCTTGAGGCCGTCTCGGACGTCTGGAATGGCGCGTCCGATGATCACGCTCATCGCGTAATCCAGGTAGGAACGCTGCATTTCGTCTTCGAGCGTGACCGGTTGTTTGTGCAGTGGTTCGGCCAATTGGCTACTCCTTGCGGCGCCGCTCACCCCGGCGGCGAATCGCTCAGGGAAACTACCACGCCAAGGGCGACTTCGCAGCCTGCAACGGGCCCCGAGCTCCGGCTTCAGAACGGGCCCTTTTTTGACCCAACCAGGTCTTGTTGCGTACAAAAACAGGAGGAGGCTTTATTGGATACCGCGATGCGCGACTTCGAACGGATCGAGGAACGTTCGAACGACGAGGAGCCCACACGCTTTGTTGCGCTGTGGGCGGTTGCCGCAGTAGCGCTGCTGATGGTGATCCTCGCCGTGCTCGCGTCGTTGCCCGAAACGGAAGCGACGACATCAGGCGACCCACTCGATGTGTTGGCGCCGAAGCTCCAGGCGGAGGTCACCGCCGCCGCGCAGCCCGCAAGAACCGATCTGGATCCCAAGTCGCTCACCTTTCACCAGGTCCTGCTCAAGAGAACCGACCCCGAAGTGGCAGCCGCCGTGGAGGCAGCGTCAGCCGAGCTCGAGCATCCCGATCCGCTCGTCGCGAATCCGCCCACGCGCCGAGAGCTCGCCGCCACGCTTCCAGCAGTGGTGACCGCCGGGCCCGATCAGGAGATCGTCGCTCGGGCGGCGAGGATCGATCCGCTCGTCGTGTCCGCACTGCCCGACCAGGGCGCCGCGTCGCCCGCGGCCGCGGGTCACGAAGGAAGACTCACACTGCAGGTGATCAGCTATCGCACGCGCCAGGAAGCGAATATCTTCGCGGAGGCGCTCCGCAAACGCGGCCACCGCGCCTATGTGATCGCCGGGGACGTGCCCGACCGTGGGACACACTGGCGAGTGCGAATCGGACCGTTCGAAACGCGCCGCGAAGCGGAAAGCTATCGCGCCACGTTCGAACGCGAAGAAGGCATGAATACGTTCATCGTCCGCAATCGCTAGCGCGTCTCGCTAGTCCAGGTACCCGAGGGCCTTGAGCTGCTCCACGACTTCCTTCTCATAGTGGACGGCGGGCGCGGCCAATTGCTCGTCCAGTGCGCGGAACTTCTCAATCTGCTTCCGTAGCACGGCGACGAGCTCTGAGTGTTTGGGATCGGCGACGATGTTCTTCTGCTCCTTGGGATCGTCTTCCAAATCGAAGAGCTCCAAGGTCCCGTCGTCGTTGTGATAGACCAGCTTGTGCCGGCCGACGTAAACAGCGTCTTTGCGTTCCGCGGCGGAGCGACCGATCAGGCCTTGGGTGAAGACGACTGGCACGGTTGCGTCGCCGCGCGCTACGGACAGGAGGTCGGGGCCGCGAAACGGGGGCTCCGCATCGCCGGCGAGCGTGAGTATCGTCGCTGGAACCATGGCGAGCTCCACGCGCTCTTTGACGACCGAACCTTTGAGTGCGTCATCGATCGCTCCTGCAATGATCAGAGGGACGCGTACGAGCTCTTCATACGTGTCTTTGCCATGCGCGAACCGGCCATGCTCGGAGAAAAGCTCCCCGTGGTCCGAAGTGACCACGAAGACCGTGTTGTCGAACGCGTTCAGCCGTTTGAGCTCCTCGACGACTCGACCGATCCACTCGTCGGTGAACGCGATCTCCTCGTCATAGACGGCGAGAGCGTAGTCGACGAAGGTACGCCTCAAATCTGCGTCGAGCGCGTCGTGCTTGTCTTTGGGGGCGTCGATACCTTTCTTGGGGAACCGGTCGTTCATGTATTCGTCCGCGTAGCCGTAGCGCCGGTGACGCATGTACGATTCGTGCGGATCGAAGTAGTGGAGCCACAAGAAGAAGGGCTTGTCGCGACCGAATTCGCGGAGCTGCTCGATAGCGCGCTTGCTCACCTTGCCCGAGGTCTTGGCCCGATGACCGCGGATGGACGATTCATCGAAGAAGTCAAAGCCCTGACCAAACCCGTGCCGGCGATTGGCGGGACGGTGGGCGACGATCGCGGCGGTTGCGTAGCCCAGCTTCTTCATCGCTTCGGCGACCGTCAACGCATCATCAGAGAGCCGCGTCTCGTATCTCACGGCCCCGTGCTGCCGCGGGTAGAGCCCGGTATGCAACGTGGCGAGGCTCGGCAGTGTCCATGGGGCCTGGGCGATCGCTTGATCGAACACCACCCCTCTCTCCGCAAGCTCCGCGAGATGCGGTGAAGTGTTGCGATCGTGGCCGTACACCTGCAGCCGGTCTGCTCGAAGCGTGTCGATGGTGATGAACACGATGTTGGGACCGAGGGGCACCGGACTGGGCGGCTCCGCGCGGTCGGTCCACAACAGCAGGCCGACCCCTAGTCCGATCAGCACGACGAGCCCCGCGAGTGTCCAGCGCATCACTGCACGGTGATAGCCAAGGCGACGGACCCGAGCAAGTACGAGCACGAGCTACATCAGGTAGTGCCGAAGTGTTTCGCGGGCGACGTAGCTTGCTTTGATGCGCCATTTGGGCTTGTTGATCACCAGAACGCCAAGCGCGATCTTCGGCGCGTCTACCGGAGCGTAGCCGACCCACCAGTTGTAGCTCTGATAGGGGTTGGACGAGCTCAAAGTTCCGGTCTTGCCGGCAACGGAGACACCGGGCAGGAACGGGCGCCCCTTCGAATCGAAGAACGCTTTCTTCGACGTGCCCTGCGTCACCGTGCGCCGCATCATGTCGCCGACGACGCGCGCGGTGCTGCGAGGGATCACATCCCGAAAGATCATCGGTTGGTGCTCGTAGATGATCATCCCGTCGCGGTTTTCGACGCGCCGGACGATCGCGGCCCAGGGCATTTTGCCATCGTTGGCGATCGTCGCGGCAACGAGCGCGCCGTGCAGCGGGGAAAGATGCGTATGCCAAAAGCCTGCCGCGGTACGCGCCCGTTCGAGACGACCGGCAGGAATCATGGCCAGTCCGGCCGGCGTCGGGGCGTCGAAAGGCAGGCGTTGGCCAAACGCGAACGCCGACGCGTACTGCTCGAGCCGGCCCTCGGAAAGATGGCGGTCCGAGAGTTTTGCGAAGATCGCGTTGATTGAGCCCCCCATCGCATCAGCCAGTGTGGCGCAGCGTTTGTCACGCGACGGGTTGTCCTCGAGGTCGGCGGTCACCAGACGCCGCGAGCCGCCTCCATAACAAACGCGTCGGTCTGCCGAGACGCCCGCGTCGACCAACGCAGCAGCGGTCACGATCTTGAAGATCGACGCGGCCGGCGGCCTGGCGCTCCGCGCGAGATCGCCCGCCCGCCGGTCGAGCGATGAATGACTCACATAGGCGAGCACGCGTCCGGTCGACGGTTCGATCGCGACCAGAGCCGCGTGGGGAACCTGATATCGATCGAAGAGCGCCTCGGTCTGTGCCTGAAGAGCCGCGTCGACTGTCAACGTGGCGCGCAGTCCGTCGTCGAGCTCCACGACCCTCCGACCGCCAGCAAGCTCCATCTGCATCGGATCGAAACCGGCAAAGGGGGGACCGGCTACCGAATGCGTGGTCGCGCTCTCCGCGCCCGTGGATCCCGAAAGCGTCAGGACGGGCAACGCACATAGGAGGCAGACCCCCTGAGCGATCCCGATTCGTCTACCCACCCGTCGCATCAAACTCCACGCTAAGAACGACCAGTGTACGCGTCAAAAATGTTGTGTTCATGCGGCCGCTAGGTTATTCGTTCGCCGCAGATTTACCCCTTTGGGCCCCCCCGAGGTATAGTGTGGCCATGACGCTCAAGACGCGGACGACGAGTCAAAACAAGACGATCGTCGCCGACAAGGGGCCCACGGCCGCCCCGTCGGAGCCGGATCTCGATCCGAGTGGATGTCTGATCGTCATCTATGGGGATGATCTCGGCCGTCGAGTCCCGATTTCCCCCGACCCGGTCATCATCGGTAGGTCGGCCAAGTGCGAGGTGCAGATCGACCAGGAAAGCATCTCCCGCAACCACTGCCGCATCCGCTTCGACGGGCGCAGGTTCGTGGTCCGTGATCTCGGGTCCACCAACGGCACCTACGTCAACGATGAGCTGATCGACGAGGTTCCTCTGGGCGACGGCGACCAGCTCAAGGTCGGCCGCACGATCCTCAAATTCATCCTCGGCACCAATGTCGAGGCGGAATACCACGAGGAGATCTACCGGCTCATGACGACGGACGGTCTCACCCAGGTCGCCAACAAGCGCTTGTTCGACGAGACGTTCGAGCAAGAGGTGGCCCGCGCGAAACGCTACCAGCGCACCTTCAGCTTGCTCGTCCTGGACATCGACCACTTCAAGGAGATCAACGACTCCCACGGCCACCTCGCTGGTGATGCGATTTTGCGGCAGCTCGGTGCCGTGATCCGCGGACGAACGAGGCGCAGCGACACCGTGGCTCGCATCGGAGGCGAGGAGTTTGCGCTGATCACGCCAGAGATCGGGCAAAACGGCGCGATGGAGCTCGGCCGCAAGATCAATCGCCTGGTGTCCGAGACACGCTTCGAGTTCGAAGGCAACGATATCGAAGTGACCATCAGCATCGGCGTCGCCGAGTGGCAGCAGCATTACGAAAGCGGTCAGGACCTGCTCAAGGCCGCCGACGAAAAGCTTTACGAAGCAAAGCGCCTTGGCCGAAATCGAGTTTGCGGTTGATCTCGAGCCGCAACGCGAGGAGCCGCATTAGCTCTCTTATGGCGCGCGCCATGACGCTGAGTGATCCGCCGGTCGCGTTTCCTGCCGCTCGCGGATGATGGGTCACCCCAAGCTCGGCGATCGATAGGCCATCACGCTTCGCTCGACTCATGAGCTCGGCCGAGATCAGCGCGCCGGTGCTGACGAGCACGTCGTCGGCGACCAACCCCCGCGGCAAGATCTTGAACGCGCAGTTCATGTCCCGAACCCGAAGTCCGAGCGCCCAATTGGTGACCTGCGTCCACAACCAACCGAACGTACGACGCCACGGCGGATCGCAGCGGCGAGCCCGGTACCCGGTCACCACGTCGTGATCGCCCAACAGCTCGAGCGCCGCCGGCAGCTCGCCCAAATCGAATTGCCCATCGCCGTCCGTGAAGAACACATGCCGGTACCGCGCGGCCGAGAACGCGGAACGCAGCGCCGCCCCGTAGCCCAGGTTCTGCGGGTGCCGAACCAGTCGCACCTCCGGGTATCGCCGACGAAGCTCGCCGAGCACCAAGGCTGTGTCATCCGTGCTCCCATCGTCGACCACGATCACCTCGAGCCGAGGCGTGACCGACCGACCGACCTCCACCGCTTGTCGGACGACCCGCGCGACGTTGTCTTGCTCGTTGAAGCACGGGAGCGCGATCGAAAGTGAAGGCGTCAGAGCCATCGGACGGACGTCAGCCTAGGCTCACTGTGGAATGCCATCAACCATGCGCGGCCCGGCCCTATTGTCGGGATTTCAGGCCCCAACCTTGCCATGGATGAAAGGCATGACTATGTTCGCAATCAAAGGCCGAAATCGATGAATTTTGGCCGATGAGGGCTATGTCAGAAGAAGACTACACATCGATTCCAGCTCCTGAGTCCGGTGAGATCGAGTTCGCCGACGAGCTTCCGGTGCTTCCCATCCGGAACGCGGTGCTTTTTCCAGGCGCCGTGGCTCCCTTCGACGTGGGCCGCGAGAAGTCGGTCGCGCTCGTCGAGGACATCGAAAACCTCGATCAGCCGATCATCGCGATCTTCGCTCAGCGCGACCCGAGCACCGACGACCCGACCCAGGACGACGTGTATCCGGTCGGTGTGGCGGCTCGGGTCCTCAAGGCGCTCAAGCACAGCTCGGGGAACTACAGCCTCATTCTTCAAGGCCTGGTCCGGGTTCGTATGGAATCCTTCAGCCTGTCGAGCCCGTACATCAAGGCCCGCATCTCTCGGTTAGAAGAGGTCCAGGCCGACGACGTCGAGAGCGAAGCGCTCGCGATGAGCCTTCGTGACATCGCCAAGCAGGTCATCCAGCTCATGCCCGAGCTCCCGCGCGAGGCCGGCTCGTTGATCGACTCGATTCAAGAGCCGGGCCAGCTCGCGGACTTGGTCGCGGCCAACTTGGACGCTCCGGTCGATGAAAAGGCACAGCTGCTCGAGACGATCGACAGCAAAGACCGCATCCGCAAGGTGCTGCGTCTGCTCACCCGGCAGCTGGAGATCCTCAAGATGCGCGAGCGCATCAACTCCCAGATCAAAGAAGAGATGGGCAAGAATCAGCGCGAGTACGTCCTGCGGCAGCAGCTCAAGGCCATCAAGGAGGAGCTCGGCGAAGAAGACGGTGAACAAGGCGACTTGGACGTCCTCGAAGAACGGATCGCCAAAGCGAACCTCCCGTCCGAAGCAGACAAGGTGTCTCGTAAGCAGCTCAAGCGGCTCCGACAGATGCAGGTCGGCTCGGCCGAATACACGGTGGTTCGCACGTACCTGGACTGGATTCTCGATATCCCGTGGACCAAGCAGACGACCGACAACCTCGACATCTCCGCGGTCCGCGAAGTCCTGGACGAAGACCATTCCGGCCTCGAGAAGGTGAAGAAGCGCATCGTGGAGTACCTCGCGGTGCGAAAGCTCAAGACGGACAAGAAGGGGCCCATTCTGTGCCTCATCGGCCCACCCGGTGTCGGTAAGACGTCCCTCGGCCGGTCGGTAGCCCGCGCGCTCGGCCGCAAGTTCCACCGCATCAGCCTGGGCGGTGTCCATGACGAGGCCGCCATTCGAGGCCATCGTCGAACCTACGTCGGCGCCCTTCCCGGTCAGGTCATTCAAGGCATGAAGAAGGCCGCCACGGTCAATCCCGTGTTCATGCTCGATGAGATCGATAAGATCGGCCACGACTTCAGGGGTGACCCGGCGGCGGCGCTGCTCGAGGTGCTCGACCCGGAGCAAAACGACACCTTCAGCGATCACTACCTCGAGATCCCATACGACCTCTCCAAGGTGATGTTCATCGCAACCGCCAATGTGGGCGACACGATTCCTCCAGCGCTCAGAGACCGCATGGAGATCATCGAAATCCCCGGCTACACACGTCGCGAAAAGCTCGACATCGCGCGGGTTCACTTGGTGCCCAAGCAGCTGGCCGAGCACGGCATCAAGCCCGAGCAGCTCGATCTGCAGGACAAAGCGATCGAGTCGATCATCGACCACTACACGCGCGAAGCCGGTGTCCGTAACCTCGAGCGCCAGATCGCCAGCACGGTCCGCGGCGTCGCGGTCAAAGTGGCCGAGGGCGAACAAGGCCCCTGGGCGGTCGAAGATGAAGAAGCGCTGCGTCCCTACCTCGGACCTCCGCGATTCACCTCAGAGGTGGCCGAGCGCACGGCCGAAACGGGAGTCGCTACGGGTCTCGCGTGGACGGCAGTCGGTGGCGAAATCCTCTTCATCGAGTGCACCAAGATGCACGGCACGGGAAAGCTCCAGCTCACCGGTCAGCTCGGCGACGTCATGAAAGAGTCGGCACAGACGGCGATGAGCTATGTGCGCACGCGTGCCAAGGCCTTCGGCATTCCGGAAGACTTCTTGGAAAAGAGCGACCTTCACATCCATATCCCCGCGGGTGCGATGCCCAAGGACGGTCCGAGCGCTGGCGTCACCATGATGACCGCGCTCGTGTCACTGCTCACCGGCATCCGCGTTCGTCACGATGTCGCGATGACCGGCGAGATCACGCTTCGCGGTCGGGTGCTCCCCGTCGGTGGCGTCAAGGAAAAGGTACTTGCCGCTCACCGCGCAGGCATCAACCGCGTGATCATTCCCGAGCGCAACATGGCTGACCTCGACGAGGTCCCCGAAGAGGTCCGCGACACGTTGGAGTTCGTGCCGGTTGCAAAGATGGACGCCGTGCTCGCCAACGCACTCCTGGACCCGGACCAGCTGAAGCTCAACCTCGACGACAGCAAGCCGCCCGAAGCGCGCGAAGAGACGGGCGTACAGCCAAGCCCGTAA
>CAJIBX010000042.1_pt1 | contig 15770 bp, 11 predicted proteins | sample 9199471 | NCBI WGS metagenome assembly CAJIBX01 (sample SAMEA7708317, study PRJEB35096) | sediment metagenome | biome: marine neritic benthic zone biome [ENVO:01000025]; feature: sediment [ENVO:00002007]; material: shallow marine sediment [ENVO:03000034] sea grass bed [ENVO_01000059] ...
GCGCTACATGCAGGGCAAGAGCCTGACCCCACGACCAACGCCCGCGCGGTCCCGATCTACGCAACCACGTCGTATGTGTTCAACAGCACCGATCACGCGGCCGCCCTTTTCGGACTTACCGAGTTCGGGAACATCTATTCGCGGATCATGAACCCGACGGTCGATGTGCTCGAAAAGCGCCTCGCCGCAATGGACGGCGGTGTGGCTAGCGTCTGCTTCGCGTCGGGTCAGTCGGCTGTCAACGCCGCTATCCTCACGCTGTGCCACTCGGGTCAAAACTTCGTCTCCGCGACGAGCCTCTATGGTGGGACGTGGAACCTCTTTACCCAAACGTTCAAGAACCTCGGCATCGAGGTGCGGTTTTTCGATCCGGACCATCCCGAGCAGATTCACGGTTTGGTCGATGAGAATACTCGGCTCGTCTACATGGAATCGATCGGCAACCCGAAGAACGACGTACCGAACTTCAGAGCAATCGCTGACGCCGCGCATAGTGCACCGCACGGCGCCATCCCCCTCGTCTGTGACAACACGGTCACCACGCCGTATCTACTTCGCACCTTCGACCACGGGGTCGATATCAACGTGTACTCGACGACCAAGTTCATCGGAGGCCATGGGGTGCACGTGGGAGGCGCCGTCGTCGACTCCGGCAACTTCCAATGGACCGACCAGCGCGACAAGTGGCCCGAGTTCTGTGGCCCATCACCCAACTACCACGGCGCTGTACTCGCGGACGCACTCGCGCCGATGGGCAACGTCGTCTTCTGCGTGCAGATGCGCACACACTGGCTTCGAGATACCGGTGCAGCGATGAGCCCCTTCGCGGCGTTTCAGTTTCTGCAAGGCGTGGAGACACTCCATCTTCGGATGCCGCGCCATTGCGAAAACGCCCAGGCCGTCGCTGAATTCTTGGAAGGTCACGAGGCTGTCGATTGGGTGAACTACCCGGGTCTTCCCTCCCATCCTCACCATGAGGCTGCGAATCACTACTTGCCCAAGGGCAAGGGGGCGATCCTGGGTTTCGGCATCAAGGGTGGCATCGAAGAAGGCAAGAAGTTCATCAACGCGTGTAAGCTCTGCTCGCACCTTGCCAACATCGGGGACGCGAAGACCCTCATCATCCATCCCGCGTCCACCACGCATCAGCAGCTCACCCCAGAAGATCAAGAGAAGACCGGCGTGGTGCCGGAGTACGTCCGTGTTTCGGTCGGCATCGAGGATGTCGCCGACATCATCGCGGACATCGATCAGGCGCTGGCTGTCGCCACCGGCTGACCGCACGCGTGCCAGACACATTTGAAAGCACGGATTCGGTCCGAAGCGGCGGGCCCCTTCGCCATCTGCAAACCGCCGTCTTTCCCACTCCGCTCGAGCTGCGGCTCGGCGGTGTGCTGCCCAGCATCGAGGTCGCGTACGAAACCTACGGCAAGCTCAACGAAGATCGAAGCAATGCCGTTCTAGTACTGCACGCGATCTCCGGCGACTCGCATGTGGCGCGCCACGACGACACCGACGAGCCTGGTTGGTGGGAAGCGCTCGTCGGACCCGGCAAGCCGCTCGACACCGATCGCTTGTTCGTGATCTGCTCGAATGTGCTCGGTGGGTGCAGAGGCACCACCGGACCGAGCACGATCAACCCGGCGACCGACCTGCCCTACGGGCGTGATTTCCCGGTCGTGACCGTCGAAGACATGGTCGATGTTCAGAAGCGGCTCATCGATCTGCTCGGCATCGAACGGCTGCGCGCCGTGATCGGCGGTTCGCTTGGCGGACACCAGGCCCTCTCTTGGGCGACCCGCTATCCGGATCGCGTCAGAACCGCCATCGTGATCGCCGCATCGGCTCGACTCACGGCACAGGCTTTGGCCTTCGACGTCGTCGGCCGGAACGCGATCCAAACCGACCCTCACTTCCAGGACGGCCAATACTATGGCGAGCCCGAATACCCGCGCACCGGCCTCGCACTCGCACGCATGCTGGGTCACATCTCGTATCTATCGTCCGAGGCGATGACGAAGAAGTTCGACGTCGATCGCCATTCGCCTCGCGACATCGCGACTGAGTTCGAGAAACGGTTTTCCGTGGGCTCTTACCTCGCGCATCAGGGCGACCAGTTCGTCGGGCGGTTCGATGCCAACTCTTACATCGCCGTCTCCCTAGCCATGGATCACTTCGACATCGGCGAGACCCCGGAGGAGCTCATCGAGGCGCTCAGGCCGGCACAATGCGATTGGCTCGTCATCTCCTTCTCGAGCGACTGGCTCTTCAGCTCCAAACAATCATGGGAGCTCGTCACGGCAATGACGTCGCTGGGCCAGCAGGTGTCCTATTGTGAGATCCCGACCGACGGTGGCCACGATTCATTCTTGCTCGAAGACGACATCGCCGCGTACGGACCACTGGTCGCTGCCAAACTGGACGCGCCCAGCCCAGCCGCACCCCAAGATCGCGTCGAGGACGATCGCATTCTCGAGCTGATTCCCTCGGGGAGCTCCGTGCTGGACCTTGGCTGCGGCGAAGGCGACCTGCTCGCACGGCTTCGCGCGCGGGGCGCGGCTGAGCTCTGCGGCGTCGACGTGAGCACGCCGTTCATCACAAAGACCCTCCAGCACGGCGTCGAGGCGATCGACTGCGATATCAATATGGGCCTCCCAGCGTTCGACGCGGGTCGTTTTGACTACGTTGTGATCTCCGCGACTTTGCAAGTCGTCCCGAATGTCGAGCGTCTGTTGAAGGATGCTCTGCGCGTTGGCCACCACGCGATCGTCAGCTTCACGAACTTTGCCTACAGACCACTCCGCCAGATGTTTGCCGAAGAAGGGCGCGCACCCAAAGCGCCGGGGTCCTATCAGTACGAATGGTACGATACCCCGAACCGACGCTTTCCCTCGATCGACGACATGCTCGACCTCTGTCGACGCATGGAGGTCACCGTCGAGGATGCTCGCTACTATGACGACGCGACAGGAAAGCCGGTCCCCCCAGCGGGAGACCCGAACCTCCACGCGAGCACTGCGGTTCTCGTGCTGAAGCGGTAGCTACGCACCGCGAACGCTGGGAGCAGCGCCTAGCGGCCCGACAGAAAACCGCCGAGCATACTGCCGAGGTCGTCGATGACCGAGCCGTCGTCGTCGCGGTCGAGAAGCGCGGACAGTACACTGAACGCCGGATTCTGTGCTTGGGCCTGACGCTGCTGCGTGCCGAGTAGCGATGCAAGGGCGCTTGCGTCGAGCCCCTGTTGTCGCTTCTGCTTTCCGAGGTAGCCCATCACGATTGGGGCGAGGATCGGAAGCAGCTTCGCGATCTGGTTCGTATCCATGCCGGTCGCTTTGCCGATCCCGGATTCGACGGCGGGTTGCTTCTGTCCGAGCACGTGGCGAAGGATGCCCTCACCTGCGACCTGAGACGGGTTGCCCAGAAAGCCCCCGAGATCGTCGAGGATGCTTCCATCATGATCCCGATCGAGCGCACCAGAGAGGTCGTTTGCGCCGGTCGACGACGCAGAGTTCTTCGCGAGAGCGCCAAGCAGCACCGGAAGCGCGGCTTGTACGGCGGTTTGGGTCGAACCGGTGTCGGCGCCGAGCTGAGCGCTCAGCTGATTCATCGGGGAGCCGTCGAGCTCGCCCATGAGGGACTGGATGAGGTCTTGCATGGTCACTCCTTCGGGGGAAGCGGCATCATGCCCGCATAGAAGCCACAAAACAACCGCCGAGAAATCGCTTGCGCGTGGTCCGTGCTGCCCCCTATTCTCGCCTCCCCCTATTGAGACACTGGAGAAGTTAGGCCATGAAACACACCACTGTAGCCATCCTCGTATTCGCACTCGGCATCCTGCCGGGCTGCAAGAAGAAAGAAGCGGAGGTCGCCGCACCGGTCCCCGAGGGCCAGACCGCCCAAGCGGCCGAAGCCGCTGAGCCCACAGGGCCGGCCATCCCCGACGTACCGCTCACCGGCGCAGCGTCTGAGAATCTGGTCAACGTGTTCGAAGCCGGTGTCAACGCGCTGAAGAACGCACCGGACGCCAAGACGGGAGCCGCGATCCTCAATGGCATACTCGCGAAGTATGATGTCGCGGATTTGCGTGCAAAGTCCAAGGCCGCCAAGAAGGCAGGCCAGGGAGCGACCCCGGAGACCAAGGCCAAGTTCAAAAGCCTGAAGGCCGAGTACAAGGCAACATCTGAGAAGCTAGGTGGCACCGAACCCGAAGCGTTTGGTCCGGCAGCGAAGGCGTGGGCCAAGGCCTGGGGCCTCAACTAGGAGACGATCATGGCAACCAGAGACGACAACATCGCGGCATTGCAAGAAGCGCTCGACATCTGCGGGTGTCAGCCGGGTGAGTGCGACGGCATCATGGGCCGCAGGACTCGCGACGCGATTCGCAACTTCCAAGAGGTCTGCGGCATCGACATCGACGGCGACATCGGTCCCCAGACTCGCGGCGCACTTGCGCAAAGACTCGGTGAGATCTCGATTCGTGCTCAACACCTTGCTGGCTTCTTCGAGGGCGGCGGTACGAGCGTCGAAGACGAGCTCTAGCCGAGGTCTTCAGACACGCGCAGCTCCTCCGCGAGTCGCAATGCCGACTGGGCCGCCGAAAGGCGCGCTACGGCAACGCGAAACGGGGAGCAGCTGACATAATCGAGACCCAGCCGGTCGCAAAGCTCGATCGACGCTGGGTCTCCGCCGTGTTCGCCACAGATCCCCGTTTCGATATCGGGACGTGTCTTGCGCGCCTCGCCCACGGCCAGGGCCATCAACTTGCCCACCCCTTTCTCATCGAGGGTGGCAAACGGGTTTGCAGGAAAGACCTCTTCGGCCAAATAGCGGATGAGAAAGCCGGATTCGGCGTCGTCCCGACTCATCGCAAACGTGGTCTGTGTGAGGTCATTGGTCCCAAATGAAAGAAACTCCGCGTACTCGGCGATTTCGTCGGCGGTGAGCGCGGCACGGGGCACCTCGATCATGGTGCCGAACTCATATTTCACCTCGATGCCCTGCTCTTCCATCACAGTACGCGCCTCCGCTTCGAGCACCTCACGCTGACGCCGAAGCTCGTTCACATGGCTTGTGAGTGGAATCATGATTTCGGGCAACGGGGTCCCGCCGTCGCGCGCGACCTCGCAGGCCGCCTCGAAGATCGCCCGAACCTGCATCCGCGTGAGCTCCGGGATCACGATCCCAAGACGTACACCTCGAAGGCCGAGCATCGGGTTGGCCTCCCGCAATGAGCCAACCCGCTGCAACAGCGTTCGCGCCTCGGTGAGCTTGGAGACCAACTCTTCTACTTCGGCGAGGTTCCCGGCGTTGGTGATCCGAATCTGCAAGTCCGCCAGGTCGCGGGTGAGCTCTTCAAAGCTCGGTAGGAACTCGTGAAGGGGCGGATCGAGGAGACGGATGATCACGGGGAGACCGTCCATCGCGCGGAAAAGGCCTGCAAAGTCCTCCCGCTGAAACGGGAGAAGGGCATTGACCGCGTCGCGTCGTTCGCCAAGAGACTGCGTCGTTATCATGCGCTGTACTGTCGGCAATCGCTCCGGCTGAAAGAACATGTGCTCGGTCCGACAAAGGCCGATGCCCTCGGCGCCGTAACGCCGAGCGCGAGCCGCATCCTCGGGGTAGTCCGCGTTTGCCCGCACGCCGAGCCGCCGAAACTCGTCCGCCCAGGTCATCAAGCGCGAAAGCCACTTGTCCTCGATGTCGGGTACTTCGGTCTCGAGCTCGCCAACAAACACCTCGCCGGTGGTGCCGTCGATCGACACCCAGTCGCCTTCACTGATCTCGAGCCCGTCTACCGACATGATGCGCGCCCCGAGGTCGATCTCGAGCTTGGAAGCACCAACGACGGCGGGCTTTCCGAACTGACGAGCGACCAGCGCTGCGTGGCTCGTACGGCCACCGCTCGACGTCAGGATGCCCACCGCTGCGAGCATGCCATGCACATCGTCGGGCTTGGTCTCGGGTCGGACCAACAGGACCTTCCGCTCCTCATCTCGAGCCCAGCGTTCGGCCAGATCGGGGTCGAAGGCAACGATACCCGTCGCCGCGCCCGGTGAGACATTGAGGCCCCACGCAATGACCTTGTGCCCAGCTTTGGCCTCGGCCGAGAACTGCGGATGAAGGAAGAACTCGATCTGCGCGGGCAGCACCCGCAACACCGCCTCTTCCCGACTGATCAATCCCTCGTCAGCCATCTCGACCGCGATGCGAACCGCGGCTTGGGCCGTGCGCTTTCCCGTTCGGGTCTGAAGCAACCAGAGCTTTCCGCGCTCGACGGTGAACTCCATGTCTTGCATGTCGCGGTAGTGCTGCTCTAGGCGACGCGCGATCGCCTCGAACTCTCGATAGGCGTCGGGCATTTCGGTTTGGAGTTGCTCGATGCGCTTGGTGGGCCGAGTGCCCGCGACCACGTCCTCGCCCTGCGCGTTCATCAAGTAGTCGCCCTCGAGTGCGTTTTCGCCCGTCGTCGCATTGCGTGACATCGCAACACCCGTCGCCGAATCTTCACCGAGGTTGCCGTAGACCATCGTTACGATGTTCACGCCCGTCCCGAGATCGTGAGCGATGCCGGCGGCTTCGCGATAGTCGCGCGCACGCTTGCCGTTCCAGCTATCAAACACCGCTTCGACTGCCATCCGGAGTTGGTCCTCGGCATTGTGAGGAAACTCGACCCGTGCGTGCCGTCGAACGATGTCTTTGAACTGAGTCACGACCGCGCGCAGGCTCTCGGTGGTCAGGTCCGCGTCGCTCGTGACCCCTTGCTGTTCGCGGTGCGTCGAGAGCGCGTCCTCAAACGGCTCGTCGCGGACCCCGAGCACCACCGTGCCGAACATCTGGATGAGCCGCCGGTAGGAATCGAATGCGAAGTGCGGATCGCCGGTGAGTTGAATCATCCCTTCGGTGACCGCATCGTTGAGGCCGAGGTCGAGCACGGTATCCATCATGCCCGGCATCGAGAACTTCGCCCCGGAGCGACAAGACACCAACAATGGGTTTGACGGATCCCCGAACCGCTTGCCCGTCTGCTTCTCCATCGACTTCAGCGCCCCGAGGGCCTGTTCCCACATGTCTTTCGGGAACTCGCCACCCGTCTCGAGATACGCATTGCACGCCTCGGTCGTCACGGTGAAGCCGGGCGGCACGGGCACACCGAGCCGATTCATCTTGCCGAGATTGGCACCCTTGCCTCCGAGCAGGCCGAGCACGCCGTCCCAGTTCCCGTCGACCCGGGACTCGGCTTCATCGAGCTCTTCAAATGTGTATACCCATTTCGTCATCGAACCCACCGACTACTCCCAACTACGGTTCCCAACTCTGCAGGATATCCATGTAGTTTGCACGCTCATAACCCTGAGGCTCGGGAGCGCGAATCAGGTTCATGCTCCCCTGGGCCTGCTCCAACGACTCATATTCATGATCCTCGAGCCACCGCGTCATCTCGCTTCGCACGTGTTCTAGGTGCTGAGGCCCTCGCATGAGCAGCGCCGACACCATCTGGACCGCATGGGCCCCGGCCATTACAGACTTGATCGCGTCGAGGCCTGTGTGTACGCCACCGGTGACCGCCAGCGATGCGTCGACCTTTTCGGACAAGATCGCGAGCCATCGGAGCCGCATTAGGAGCTCGTTGGAGTCGGAAAGCTTGAGACGCCGCTCCACTGCGAGCTCTTCTGGATCGATATCTGGCTCGTAGAACCGATTGAAGATCACGATGCCGTCCACGCCTGCTTGATCGAGCTGACGCGCAAAGTGCGCAAGTGCCGAATAGAACGGTGAAAGCTTGATGGCGAGCGGGATCGTGATCTGCGCTTTGACCTCACGGACCATCTCGACGGTCTTGGCCTCGACCGCTTGGGCGCTCTCCTCCGGGTCGGTGCTGATGTGGTAGACGTTTAGCTCGAGCGCATCGGCTCCCGCCTGTTGCATCTGCTGCGCAAAGTCGAGCCAACCACCCGGAGTGTACCCGTTGAGCGATGCGATAACCGGAACATGCACCGCCTCTTTGATCCGTCGAAGCCGCTCCAAGTACTCCTCGGGACCCAACGAAAAGCGATCGCGCCCAGGGAAGTAGCTCTGCGCCTCGATGTGAGCTTCCTCGTACGTATCGAGTTGCTCGACCGTGGCCATCTGTTCCATGACAAGCTGCTCCTCGAAGAGCGAACGCATCACGATCGCCGCCGCCCCCGCATCTTGGAGCTTACGAACCGTGTCGATGTCATCGGCGAGGGGAGAGGCACCCGAGATGAGAGGATGCGAGAGTTGCAAGCCTAGGTAACGCGTGGAGAGATTCATGGCTTTTCGTCTCCCGTCGTTGGCGATTCCGGCCCAGGCATCGCTGCCCCGGCGAGCTTTCGATACACCCAGTAGCGACGGATCGCATCCTCCTGTGCCAACGCCTGAAGGTGCTTGAACCGTTTCGGATCGACTTTTTCGACCATCCGAAAGCGTGTTTCGTTGCGCATGTACTCCTTGACGGAGCCTCGCGGCGCTCCCGAATCAAGCTGGAAGGGTGGCTCGCCCTCGGCAACGCGCCTCGGGTCGAACCGGTACAAAGGCCAGACGCCGGACTTCACCGCGAGCTTTTGCTGCTCGAGGCCACGGGAAAGATCGTAGCCATGCGCGATGCAGTGACTGTACGCGATGATCAACGATGGTCCGGGGAATGCATCCGCCTCGACGAAAGCCCGGACGGTTTGGTTGTCCTTGGCGCCAAAGGCGACCCGGGCCACGTACGCATGCCCGTAGCTCATCGCCTCGAGGCCGAGGTCTTTTTTCGCGATCTCTTTACCTGCCACGGCAAACTTGGCGGCAGCGCCGATCGGCGTGGCCTTGGACTGCTGCCCGCCCGTATTGGAGTAGACCTCGGTATCGAGCACGAGGATGTTGACGTCGTGCTTCTGGGCCAGCACGTGGTCGAGACCCCCAAAGCCGATGTCGTACGCCCAGCCATCGCCTCCGACCAGCCACACGCTCTTCTTCACGAGGTAGTCGGCTGCCGCTTCGAGCTCGCGAGCCTTGTCGCTTTTGACTTTCGCCAGGCAGCGCCTGAGCTCGTCGACCCGCCCGCGCTGCGCCTCGATAGCCGCCTCACCGGCGGCGCCATCTTGAAGCAACTCGTCCACCAGTGGCTCGCCGATCTCGTTGGCGAGCTCGATCAGCAATCGCCGGGAACGTTCTACGTGGCGGTCGACCGCCAATCGAAAGCCCAAACCGAACTCCGCGTTGTCCTCGAACAGCGAGTTGGACCATGCCGGACCGCGGCCATCGGCATTGGTCGTGTAGGGCGTGGTCGGCAGATTGCCGCCGTAGATCGAAGAGCAGCCGGTCGCGTTGGCAATGAGCGTACGGTCGCCAAAGAGCTGCGTGAGAAGCTTGATATACGGTGTCTCCCCGCAACCCGCACAAGCGCCCGAGTATTCGAACAACGGCTCAAAGAATTGCGAGCCCTTGATGTCGAGCCTGACCTGCTTCCGATCGGCTTCGGGCAGATCCAAGAAAAATGCGTAGTTCTCCCGCTCGGCATCGAGCAAAGGTCGAATGGGGGCCATATCGATGGCCTTATGCCTCGGGTTGGACTTGTCTTTCGCGGGGCATACCGCTGCGCACAGCTTGCACCCCGTGCAATCTTCCGGCGCGACCTGGATCGTATAGCGATTGCCCGCGAGCTCGGTGCCTCGGTAGTCGACCGACTTGTACGTCGACGGCGCTCCCTCGAGCCGCTGCGGGTCGAAGACCTTCGCGCGAATGGCCGTGTGCGGACAGACCATTGCGCACTTGTTGCACTGGATGCACAGGTCTGGATCCCACAGCGGGATTTCCTGGGCGATACTGCGCTTTTCCCACTTGCTGGTGCCGACGGGCCACGTGCCGTCGACCGGAAACGCACTGACGGGCAGAAGGTCGCCCTTGCCGGCGAGCATGAGCGCCGTGACGGTTTGCACGAACTCGGGCGCGTCTGCCGACACGACCGGCCGGCGGGTTCGCTCGCTGGTACTTTCGCTGGGCACGGTCACCTCATGCAAGCTCTCGACGGCACGGTCGACCGCCTCGAAGTTGCGAGCCACGACCGCATGGCCCTTGCTGCCGTAGGTCTTTTCGATGGCCTTTTTGATCTGTGCGATGGCCTGTTCGGGCGGCAACACACCCGAAATGGCAAAGAAGCACGTTTGCATCAGTGTATTGATGCGGCGGCCCAGCTCGAGCTCACCCGCAAGCGCGTACGCATCGATGACGTAGAACCGAAGCGCTTTTTCGATGATCTCGTCCTGCACTTCGCGAGGCAGCTCGTTCCACACTTCGTCGGGGCCGTAAGGTGAGTTCAACAGAAACACCGCGCCGGGTTGTGCGTAATGGAGCAAGTCGTACCGATCCAAGAAGTCGAATTGATGGCAGGCGACAAAGCTTGCTTGACGGATGAGATAGGCCGAGCGAATCGGGCGTGGGCCGAAGCGAAGGTGCGAGATGGTGATCGCGCCGGACTTCTTGGAGTCGTACACGAAGTAGCCCTGCGCATGGTGGTCGGTTTGCTCGCCGATGATCTTGATCGAGTTTTTGTTCGCGCCGACCGTCCCATCGGAGCCCAAGCCAAAAAACACCGCACGCACCACATCGTCCGGTTCGATGTCAAACTCGGCATCCACGGGAATCGACTCGTGGGTCACGTCGTCGACGATGCCAACACTGAAGTGATTGCGGGGCTTTTCGACGTCCAGCTCGTCGAGCACAGCCTTGACCATCGCTGGGTTGAACTCCTTGGACGAAAGGCCATAGCGACCCCCGACCACGATGGGTTCGTCTACGAACGGTGACGTGCCCGCGCTCTGGAGCTCCCGCAAGGCAGTGACCACGTCGAGATAAAGCGGCTCGCCCACTGCCCCGGGTTCCTTGGTGCGATCGAGCACCGCAAGCTTGCGCACCGTTTTTGGAAGGGCCGCCGCGAAATGGGGCACCGAAAACGGTCGGTACAACCGGACCGAGAGCACGCCGACTTTCTCACCGCGCTTGACGAGCCATTCGACCGTCTCCTGGGCGGTGTGTGCACCCGACCCCATCAGGACGATCACCCGCTCAGCGTCGGCCGCTCCGGCATAGTCGAAGAGCCGATAGTCCCGGCCCGTGCGCTCTCTGAAGCGATCCATTTCGTGCTGCACGATCTCGGGACAGGCGAGGTAGAACTGATTGCACGCTTCGCGAGCTTGGAAGAAGACGTCCGGATTTTGCGCTGTGCCCCGGACTTGAGGATGATCCGGCGTGAGGCCTCGCGATCGATGATGCTCGACCGTGCTGTCGTCGATCAGCCAACGCAGATCGTCATCGGCGAGGCATTCGATCTTGGCAACTTCGTGAGACGTGCGAAATCCGTCGAAGAAATGTAGAAATGGCACGCGTGAGCCGAGGGTTGCCGCTTGCGCGATGGCCGCAAAGTCGTGTGCCTCCTGCACCGACCGCGACGAAAGCAGCGCGAAACCGGTTTGGCGGCAGGCCATGACATCGGAATGGTCGCAAAAGATGGAAAGGGCATGCGTAGCCACACTCCGAGCGGCCACGTGCATACAGAACGCGTTGAGCTCACCGGCGATCTTGTACATGTTGGGAATGAAAAGGAGCAGCCCTTGTGAGGCGGTAAACGTGGTCGTGAGCGCTCCAGCTTGAAGCGAGCCATGCACCGCCCCTGCGGCCCCTCCCTCCGACTGCATCTCGACCACCGTCGGCACGGCGCCCCACAGGTTGCGCTCGCCCCTTACCGACCACTGATCACACAGCTCTCCCATCGCGGACGACGGTGTGATCGGATAGATGGCAATCACTTCGTTGGTGCGATGAGCGACCATGGCCACCGCCTCGTTTCCGTCTACGGTGACATTCCGTCGTTCAGACACTCATACCCCCTAACCTGCGCACAGATCGAACTCTAGAACAGCTCGTAGCTCGAGGCTGGCCTCCCTAGATGCTGTGGGCGCGCTAGCGTACGCTCTTTCGAAGGGATTTCACAGCTCGGCGGCGGGTCTTACGAGGACGCGGCCCCAGAGCATGGCGCGATCGTCGGCGGCGCGGTTGGCCTTCGAGTCCTCAGGGCCCGGTTCGGCAAAGCTTCGAAGCACAGCCGTGGCCCCAGGGGCGGCAGCGTGTTTCACCGCTGCAAACAGCCTTTGTCGGTAGGCATCATCGGTTCCGTCCAAGATGTTCGAAAGGGTGAACCCGTCGAAGCTGCCGGGTGGTTCGTTTTCGAGGAAGTCTGCCGCGTCGGCTTGAACGAGACGAATCCGGCTGGCCCCGGGAGGAGGCGGATCGGAAGGCAGCTCGCCGAGCAACAGTGAACGCGCATAGGGGTTGTCGCGATTGGGATGCTGCGAAAAGCAGCGCTCCATCCGACCGCGCATCACGGCGCCGAGATGCTTGGGCAGGAAGCCGAGGAAGCGTGGCGCATAAACTGCGCGGAGCGCGCTGAGCGAGAAGAGCGCATCCATCGCGGTCCGAAAGCGCCACGTGTTCAGCTTTCGTTGCCAGTAGCGCATCTGCTCAACGGGGTCATCGAGCTCGAGAAAGGCACGCACGCGCGAGGGCCACCACCCTACGAGGGGAGCGAAGAACCGGGCGAAGCCCATGACTCGCTCGACTCTGCCACGAAAGCCGGGATCGCCCTCGAAACGGCGCTCCGCGTAGGCGAGTTGCACGGGGTTGATGTCGACCGCGACGACGTCGTAATGGGCCGCGAGCTTCATTGGGGTACAGCCCGCGGACGCGATACACATGATGCGGCTCCCGGGTCGGAAAACGTCGAGCTCGATCGAAGGGTCTTCGTACATGCGTCCAAACAGCACTTGTCGTGGACCGACGCGCGCATCGAGCCGGCCCCGTTCCCAGACGGTGACCGCGGCACTCATGACCACGCTCCTGCGGGCAGGCTAGCTGCTACCCAAGCGAGCACGAGGAACGCGAAGTTCTTGATGACCATGCCGCGCGGATCGGCGATCAGGTGACGAGACCACAGGAGGCCACTGGCGTTCAGCGAAACCAGCAGCACGGTCTGCGCGATCGCACAGAGTAGCGGCGCCACGCCGCTCAGGACCCACGCCGCAAGACCAACCTCGACGACGCCAAGGATCATGAGGAAGGGCACTCCAAAGCGTGCGCCGAAACGCGGCACCGCCTTGACCACCTCGAACTCATGCGGCTCGCCACGAAGCAACTTGCACCACAGCCCTTCGTAGAGCCACACAGCGGCCACGGCGATACGGATCAACCAGGTTGGCGGCATGAGCTCGGGCATATCAGCCTTCCCGGGCGATACCCCTCAAGAAGACTCTGTCTTCCGTCGCATCGCGTTCAACAAGAAGCGGTGAAACGAGTGGCAGACCGCGGCTTCGATCGGCTCCCACAGCCAGCGCGGGCGCCTGGTGCTGACGTAGCGGGTTTCGACGCAGACCTCGGTCTCGCCTTCGGACGACTCGCGAAGCGTGTAACTCCCGCCCAAAAGATGCATCCCACCACCGACCGTCAGTTTCTGCTCGATGACCTCGAACGCATAGACGTGGCCCTCCTCGATGCGCGTCATACGCTTGACGATGTGACCGTCTTCGTACACGCACGTTGCTCGGGCACCGACCTCGGATAGCTTGCCCTCGGTTCGGATCGGGACCGGCAAAAGCAGGCGCAGATGAACGGGCGGACGCTGGTCCAACTCCTCGTAAAGCATGAGTGATTCCCAGACGCTGCTGGGCGAAGCGCCAATGCGCATCGTCGTGACGACGGACAACGGCTCCACCGCGGCCGCTCGCCGAGAGGTGGATGCCTCGGCGGTCTCGATCAGCGGAGGGTACGTTGGGCTATCTGCGTCGTGGGGGACTGGCATCACTCGTCGATCTACGAAGGGGGACAACTCGCATAGCACGCAAAGCCTCACACCGTAAACTCAGCAGGAGCTGGGCGTCGACCGCCTCACGAGCCGAGCGACAAGTAGCACACGGGTCTCCCCGCTCCTTGACCACGGGGTGACTGGGCTCGGACGGGCAGGTGCTACAGTGCGAGCGACGTGGCACGCAAGCGACATCATGTTGTTCTCGTTCCTGGGCTGTTCGGCTTCGCTCAACTCGGTGGCTTCGACTACTTCGTGCACGTCGAAGAGGCGCTTGCGAGTCGCTTCGCCGAGGCTGGGGTCGAGTGCAATTTCGTGCTGGTTCCCTCCCCGCCCACCGCTTCGATCGTGAAACGAACGCAAGTCCTGAGGGAAGAGATCGAAAAGGCCTGTGGAAGTGCGACTGGCCCGATTCATCTCGTCGGGCACTCCACTGGCGGCCTGGACGCGCGACTCCTCGCGTGTCCAACGGCTCAGCCCGAAGCGCCGTCCTGGTTCGGCAGAGTGAAGAACGTGGTGACCATCAGCACGCCCCACTATGGGTCCCCACTCGCGCAGTATTTCGGGACGATCGCAGGCTCCACGATGCTGAATGCCCTTTCGATCTTCACATTCGTCACGCTCCGGTTTGGAGGACCACCCCTGACACTGCTCTCGCCCTTGATCGCATCGCTCGGGCGAATCGACCAAGCGCTCGGCCTGGACATCAAGGTCTTCGAGCGTACGACGGACCTGCTGTTGGCTTTTATCGAGGAGCAGGGCCAAACGGAGGTCCGCGATTGGTTTGCGGGCATTCGGCGAGATCAAGGGGCGCTCCTTCAACTCACCCCCGAAGCAATGGATGTCTTCAATGCGGCGGTCGAGGACAACCCCGGGCTCAGGTACGGCTGCGTCGTGACGCGCGTACCTACGCCCGGCCCGATTCGCGTTGCGGCGGGCATTCGCTCGCCGATCGCGGCTCTTTCGGCGGCGTTCTTCTCGACCCTCTACGTAGGGGCGAGCATCCCTTCGAAGACCTACCCCGCACCAACGCCTACCTCAGAAATCCAAGCGTACATCGAAGACAAGATCGGGCGCGAGCTGGACGACACCCTCAATGATGGCTTCGTGCCGACCAAGAGCCAGGTGTGGGGTAACGTGCTGTGGGCTGGAGCTGCGGATCATCTGGACACCATGGGTCACTTCCACGGCGAAGCCGACACATCGCACACCGATTGGCTGGTGAGCGGCGCTGGGTTTCGAGAGGAACATTTCGACGAGGTGATGGATGCGATCGCGGAGTTCCAGCTTGCGTAGTGGAATCAAGTCGATCTAGGAAGCTCCATGGCCACCCCCCTCTATCGCTCCCGACCCGGGGGCTTTGGTATTCAGCCGGCCTCGCAGTCGGAGGCGAAGCAAATCAACGAGTTCATTTACCTCTCTGAGGGGTTGTCCAACTCCTTTCTGATCGTCACGCCCGAGGGGCGCATCGTCGTCAATACGGGCATGGGGTTCGAGGCACCGGTCCACAAGCGGAACTTCGGCGCCGTCGACGATGGCCCCGTGAGATATATCCTGCTCACCCAAGGGCACGTCGATCACGTCGGGGGCGTGGATTTGTTCCGCGAAGAAGGCACCGAAGTCGTCGCGCACGCGAACAACCAGGCCCACCAAACCGACGACGCCCGGATCGCCCAGTTTCGCATGATGCGAAGCTCGTTCGCGTTTGCCGATGCGATCGCGAAAGCGTGGCAGTACATCCAAGAAAATGTCGGAGGTGGGATTCCGGCCCAGTCGCGACCTTCGCCCGACATCACGTTCGACGATCGACTCGAGCTCGAGCTGGGCGGCCTTCGCCTCGAGCTGCTCTGGACGCCCGGAGGTGAGACGACCGACTCGATCGTGATCTGGCTTCCCGATCACCGGATCTGCTTCA
>CAJIBX010000045.1_pt1 | contig 15763 bp, 11 predicted proteins | sample 9199471 | NCBI WGS metagenome assembly CAJIBX01 (sample SAMEA7708317, study PRJEB35096) | sediment metagenome | biome: marine neritic benthic zone biome [ENVO:01000025]; feature: sediment [ENVO:00002007]; material: shallow marine sediment [ENVO:03000034] sea grass bed [ENVO_01000059] ...
ACTTCAACCCCGACGTAGTGAGCAAGGCGGGTGCCATGGGACTCATGCAGCTCATGCCGGCCACGGCGCGTTCGATGGGTGTCGAGAATCCATTCAGTCCGCGGCAGAACATCCTCGGCGGCGCGCGGTACTTGCGCTTGCTCGCGAACCGGTTCAACGGCGACCTGATCCTCACGGTCGCTGCGTACAACGCCGGCGAAGGCGCCGTTCAGCGCTACAAGGGCGTACCCCCTTACGACGAAACCCAGCGCTACGTGCGTCGGGTGCTCAAGCACTACTACGCCTACCGTAGCAGCAGCTGAGAGCGGTTCGATCGGAACCGCGCTTTGGCAGTCGGCCGACGCCGGCTCCGAAGGACACGCACGGCTTGCAGATCCGGGCCTCTTGAACTGGTGACGACGGCAACACGCCACCGTGGTTGGCCGCCTCATTGTGAGGAGCGGATCGCCGGAAGCGGGTCATGGCTAGCGGGAAGCGGGTCACCGCTAGCGGGAAGCGGGTCATGGCTAGCGGGCAGCGGTTGGCGGGCAGCGGCGCGCGGAATAAGGTGAGCTTGTGACGACAACGCTCATCGCGGCGCTCATCGTCGGCCTGCTGGCTCCGCTCGTTCGGTCGCTCTTTTGGCACGTGCCTTTCGGGCTGCTTTCGGTGAGCACGGTCCTCGTCGCATTCGTCGGGAGCGCGCTGACGACGCTGGTGATTGGACTGCTCACGTTGGTGGGGCTGCAGTTCGTTGCCGTCAATCCCGAAGAAGCCGACACCATTGCAGGGGTGACCGCGGCCGCGGGCGGGCTCCTCCTGTTGATGTTGTCGGCCCGGCGCATTCGGTACATCCGTGGACTGACCATCCTCTGCCGGCGTCTGCTCGAGGACGACGCGCGCGAGCAGGCCTTGGCCGCACTCGATAAGCTCTTGTCGAGGCTACAGAAGAGCTCGACTCAGCGTCATGCGAGCTTCGTGCTGCTGGCGATCGGTCCACTCACGCAGGCAGGACTGTGGGAGGATGCTCGAAAGAGGCTTGCCGCCCTACCCGTCGAGCAGCTCGATGAAAACCAGAAGGCAATGCGCAACCAAGCGCTCGCAACGTGTGAGCTCCACTTCGGTGACGTCGATGCGGCCGAAGCGGCGGTCACGGCTATCGCTCGCCCGGCAACACCGAAGATCGAGATCTGGCTGAACGCGACTGATGCACTGCTACTCGCGCTCCGGGGCCGTGGCGACGACGCGTTGGCGATGCTCGTGCGCGCCCCCGATGACAATCCCTCGCTCATCGCGTCCCACCACGTCGTGCGCGCGCACGCCTATGCCGCCAAAGGCCAACCGGACAACGCCCGCGTGGAGCTGCTCGCCGTGCAGGAGCAGGCTGGGCCTGCGGGCCTAGAACGCGCGACCCGTCCGGAGGGCCCTGCCAGTGCACTTGCGCGCACCCTACTTGACGAGTCATCCCAAGGCCCAAGGTAAACGGCTATGCGCATCGTTTTGTTCCTGTTGACCAACTTCCTGATCATCGTCGCGATGAGCCTCGCATGGGGCCTCATCGTCATGTTCTTCCCGGAGCTTCAGACCTACAACTACCTGCAGTTGCTCGTGATGTCGGCGGTCTTTGGGTTCGTCGGGTCGTTCATTTCCCTGGCGATGTCCAAGACCATGGCCAAGCGAGCGGTCGGGGCTCACGTCATCGAGCAACCAAGCAACCAGGTCGAGTCGTGGTTGGTATCCACCGTGCGCCGTCAGGCCGAACAGGCGGGCATCGGCATGCCCGAGGTTGCAATCTTCAACTCTCCCGACATGAATGCCTTTGCGACGGGCGCCCGGCGCAACAGTGCACTGGTCGCGGTAAGCACCGGTCTCTTGCAAGGCATGAACCGCGAGGAAGCGGAAGCCGTGCTCGGCCACGAGATCTCCCATGTCGCCAATGGCGACATGGTCACGATGAGCCTGCTGCAGGGCGTCGCCAATACGTTCGTGTTCTTCCTCTCGAGCGTGGTCGCGTCGATGCTCGCCGGTAACGACAACCGCGGACGGTTCATGTACTTCATGGTGCGCCAGGCCCTGATGATCGCCTTCGGCTGGCTCGCCATGTTCGTCGTCGCATGGTTCAGTCGCCGTCGCGAGTTCCGCGCCGATGCTGGCGGCGCTCAGCTCGAAAGCGCTCAATCGATGGCCAACGCCCTTCGTCGCCTGCAGACGTCGGCGCCGCCCCAACTGCCCGCAGCGATGGACGCGTTCGGGATCCACGGCACAGTCAGCAAGCTGCGGTCCACCCACCCGCCACTCGAGGAGCGTATCGCCCGCCTTGAAGCGCGTGCCTAGGAGGCGGTTCGCGACCGCCGTCGCGCCCAAAGCGCAATAGCTGGCACGAGCCAAATCCAGGTCGGGGAGGCGCGGTTGGCTGACGACGCGGAACACGCGAAGATCTCGTCGGGATCCAGGTTGGCCACGATCCAGCCAAAGAACGCGGGGGCCAACGTATAGATCCCGCCATCGCCGCAGTCTGCGGTCACATCGGCGCGGGCGCGCGAGGTGATCCCCGCGACGTAGCGTACGCCGTTGAAATCTACGTAAGCCGGCGAGCCCGAATCGCCGAAACAGGTGTCGCCTTGGTCGGCCTCGACGCGGGTCGAGAGCTCGGTGACTCCGATGCGATCGACGGTTGTGTCCGCGACGTAGAGCGTGCCGGCGGTGCCCGCTTCGGTCTGGCCATAACCGAGGATCGCCGAGACCGCTCCCTCGACCAGAACGGAATCCACGAGGCCGGGGGGCAAGACCGGTGTCCTCCTCACAGCGGCGATCGGTTCATCGAGGACGAGAAGCGCGATGTCGTAGGCGTCGGCCAGGCCGTGCGGATCGCTCGGGGGCCACAGTTGCGAGAAGTCGTCGAAGTCTTCGTGAACGATCACTTCTTCCACGGTACCGAGCTCTGCGTCGGTGTAATCCTCGCTTCCCAAGTGACCCGCTGCGATGAGGAAGTCGCCGGGGCCATCGACCACGAGCTCGCCCTGCTCGCCTCTTGAGGTGACGCAGTGAGCCGCGGTGAGGACGACTCGCGGGAAGATCATGCTGCCGCTGCAACGGACCCAGTTGAAGTGAACCGGGGGGATATTCCACATGATCGCGACGGTGGAATGGAGCTCGGTGCCATCGGCGGGGTCCCCTCCGACGATCGGTTCGGCGCTCGAGGCAGCCGGGCCAGTGGAGCTCTCGTTGGCGCAGCCAAATACCCCAAATTGAAGGGCAAAAAGGAGGCAGGAACACCGATGGAGCATATTGTCCTACATTGTAGGCAATTGTAAGCTCCTCGCAACGGTGTTTTTGGAAAAGAGCGCTGCGGCCCGCCCCGCGGTGCGAATCCCCTGCGATTACTGGCCTTGTGAGAGACTACGAGCCCGTCCGCCGTCCGATTGCGTGGGATGGCGCGAGATCGCTTAGGAGCCCCTCAGTGAGCGACGGTGCAGTCGCCGTTTTCGTCGAACTCGTGTTTGACACGAACCGCGTCCGGAGGAAGCGGCTCACCCGGCGCCGGTCGAATCGCGAAGAAGCTCGTCGTGCCACCCGCGAAGGTCGCGTCCAGCGTGAACTGCGGGTTGGTCAACTGCCTCAGGGCGAGACTGCCGGTGCTGTTGAAGTAGGCGTCGCGGGTCGCTGGCGACGGCTGCGCCGGTGACGGCACGTACGCCTCTGCGACCGCGGCAAGCTCACCTGGGGCCGGCAGGTCGGCGCCCGCGGTGCTGCCATACATGACGTGGTCGCGCGTTGGCCAGTGTTTGAGGCCGATGCAGTGGCCGATCTCGTGGATGATCACCGAAAGCTTGTCGGAGTAGTTCGAGGAACCGGTCAGGTATGATTCCCTCAAGAGGGTCGTCGTGCTCAAGATCTCGCCGCTCGAAGGCGAGTACCAGTAGGAGCAGGTACCGATGGTGTTGCTGCCGCTGCCGAAGTCCTGGAGGCAATCGGCGCGATCCGCCTCGCTCAAACCCGGGCCTTCGCAGCCGACCGAGATCCAGTTCCTGGGGTTAGCCGACGAACCGGAGCCTGAGCTCCGCACGGAGGAGACATTCGCGTTCGGCAGTCCGATCTGCCAGGCGTTGAGCGCTTCATTCACGTCGTCGAGGATGCAGACACCCCCGTCGGCAAGCGAGCAATTTTCGACCTCGATCGTGACGTTGATCAGCCCCGAATAGTAGGCCCCGCCCAGCTGATCGTTGGCCACCATGATGAACCTGTGAAGGCCGTTGTCCGCAGCGCTGTAGTTCCAGTCGTAGCTGAAACGCCCGGGTGACATCGGGGCGAGATCACCCCTGTGCAGGAACTCGTTTTCGGAGATCTCAAAGAGCTGGACGCTGACAATTTGGTCTTCCGGAGTGGCCTTTTCGGTCACTGCCATGCTGGCAATAAAGGTTACCGCGCCGGGATCGGTGTACACGGAACCGTTCCCCGGGGACTCTGCGGTCAGGATGAAAGGCCTTGAGCAGTCCTTTGCTCCGACGAGTGGCAGGGTCGCCACCAACAAAAAGATCAACAGGGCGAGTCGACTACGATTGAACACAGAGAACCTCCAGCTGGGGAATACACGGGCACCTTTTGAAACTTTACGCGCTGTGCGCGCGACCGGGCCCTTACCCGACAAAGACTTACAAGGCCTGGCTTTGCGTTACAGGAATGCGTGGGTCCGGCCCGACCCAACGGTCATTGCGCATTTCGAAGGCTGCGTAATCGTGCGAGAGTCCGTCAGTTGGCGTGCCGCCGTTGGGCCCGTTGATAATCGGGCCGTTGAAGCCCATCATCCACGTGGGATCACGGCCCTCGACGATCCAGTACTTCCCACTGTCGTACCAGTCTTGAAGACTGCCGCCACAGGTACTGAAGTCACTCGTGTCGGCGATGAGATTCCCGTCGAGGTCATAGATGCGCATCTCGTAGATCGTCCTCGAGAACTTCGCGTGATCGAGGTAGCGGATGTGGCCTTCAAACCGGTACCACTGTCCGATGTTCATCGCGTATGGGCTCGTGGGAGCGTAGAAGGGGCAGATTTCTGAGTAGTACTCGCCGTGCGGATGACTGAAGGCGTAACTGCGCCACACATCCCCGTTGACGTGTTGGACGCCCCAGTAGTGGTTCTGCGAACCGTCGAGCTCGCCGCCGCCGTGAATGTCCTGCACGAAGTGACCGTTCGCGTAGGTGAAGTTGTCCTGGGGATGCACGCGTGCGTAAAACCGCCAATAGACGTCGTCCTCTGCGGCGAGCCACGCGAAGTCGGAACCTGCGCCGGACCACCGCGACGCGTAGCCACTGCTGCCATTGGGGATGACCCTCACCCACGTCCGAAGCATGTTGAGGCCGCCGGGCCCGCCCGGCACGACCTCGATCGCCGTGGTGGAGGCCGAAGCGTCATTCCCGTGAACCCAGTCCCACTTGCCGCCGTCGTTGATCGCCTGATCGCTCGTGCCGGTGGCCGCCATCCAGTCGCTCCAAAACAACATGCCTTCGCCGTCGTCGGGCGGGGGCGGCGGATCTGGGGGCAAGCTGCCGTCCGGCAGGCTCGAGTCTGAAGCATCAGGTCCGCCGTCCGTCGGGTTGGGTGCAGTCTCGCGTTTCAGACCGGCGTCTCCACATCCGACGAAGAGGAAACAAAGAACGACAACGGTGTGTGCGTGCTTCATGGGCACGCCCCCCACTCCGAAGTGCCTTCGACTTCGCATGCAGGGCCAATCCATTGGCCGGCGGGGTTTGGCCACTCGGCCTGCATCGCGTGCGAGAGAAAACGAGAGCCATCGTAGACCACTTCCCGGTACAGGTTGCCGATCCATAGTGGCTCCATCGACAGTGGTGGGACGCCGTGGATCCCTCCAGACGTGTGGTTCAGGACTTTGCCACTGTCCAATACGGTCACGCGCGTGCGGAAGGTGACCGTCGAGCCGGAACGATCTGTACACTGTTCGAAACGGCACCAGCTGCTCTTGCAGTCTTCGGTCGTGACCGTGGGACCACTGCCAGAGAGGCGTGCGTCGTAACCGACCGAGCGGATGTACCCGCGAGGACTGAAGACACCGGTGCTGGGAGGAAAGAACTCGCTCTGGAACTGGAATTCGGAGCTCCCCATTTCCATCACCTTGTTGCGCTCGGCGCCGTTGCCGGTGAGGCCCATCCGCGGATAGTCGCTCGAGAGCCGCTGATAGAGCCGCGTGCACACAGTGCCTTCGGTCAGCGTCAACGAGTTGCCGGTGACCGTGGCGATTCCTCCCCGCCCGTAATCGGTGCGCCACACATACTCGACCGAGCTCCCGGCTGGCATCCCAAAGGCGTTCACTGCCGCCAGGTTCGTCGCGGAATAAACTGCGCCAATGCCGCCACATTCCTTGTCCGTGGAATCGATCGGGTTGTAGAGCCCTTGACCCAGCACTTGGAATACATCGAGCGGTTCGCTGCAGGTGCAGGCTCCGCCAAGCGCGCTGCATACGGCCTCAACGCCTGGAGTAGACGGAGGGGGCGGCGGCAGGTTTCGCGGGATCGCCACCTGATAGACGAGCGCGTCGGACTTTATGATCCGGGTGCCCACCCCACCGACCTCATACACGGCTTCGGCGTGCCAACGATGCGTGCCGTTGTCCACGGTGACGTTATCGCCATCCCCGATCGTCCAGGCATAGGTGAACGGGCGCGTGTCATCGGTGCCCATCAGCTCGTCGCCGTTCCGGTAGAAGTCGATCCCGACGAGGGTGAGCCCATCCCCGGTCGAAAACTCCTGCCGTGCGGTGAAGGTGACCGTTTGCGCCTCGGTGAGCGTCGTCCCTTGCGGGCCATCGATGAACACGAACCGCGCTGGCTGTTCATCGCATTCGCTGAATCCGCTGACGACGAGCAAGAGCCCCAAGAAGCCCGTTTTCGTTAGGTGCTTCATGGGCACGCCCCCCACTCCGAAGTGCCTTCGACTTCGCAGGCGGGACCGATCCATTCACCATTCGCCGCGGGCCAATGGGTTTGCATCGCGTGCGAGAAGAAGCGCGAGCCGGTGTAGACTATCTCGCGGTACAGGTTGCCGATCCACATGACCTCTAGGGGCAGCGACGTGACGCCTTGGATGGGACCGGATTCTCCACTCTGCACTTTGCTCGTGCCGACGACGGCCACGCGGGTGCGGAAGTTCGCGGTCGATCCCGAGAGATCCACGCATTGTTCCATGCGGCACCAGTGATCCTTACAGTCTTGGACCGTGATGCGAGCACCGCTCATCGAAAAGTTGCCGCAGTGGCTAAATTGATCCGAGCAGACGTGTGTGTTGAAGGTTGCATCGGAAGTCGGCGGCCAGAACTGGGTCTGGAACTGGCCCCACGATCCGCCAATCTCCATGAGCTTATTGCGCTCGTTCCCGTTCCCGCTGAGCCCCATCATCGGGTAGTCGTCCGAGAAGCGTTGATAGAGCCGCGTGCAAACCGTGCCCGCGGTCAGGGTCATCGAGTTGCCAGTGACATTCGCGATTCCTCCCCGTCCGTAATCCGTGCGCCAAACGTACTCGGTGGAGCTCTCGCCGGGCATCCCGAAGGCATCGACCGCTTCCAGGTTCGTCGCAGAATAGACGGCGTCACCGCCACCACACTCCTTGTCCGACGAATCGATGGGATTGTGCGAGCCCTGACCGAGCGCTTGCGACACATCGAGCCGTTCGCTGCAGACGCACGCTCCACCGAGCGCATCGCATACGGCTTCGACCCCCGGAGTCGATGGAGGGGGTGGCGGTGGCGGCAGACTTCGCGTGATCGCGACCTGATAGACGAGCGTGTCGGACTGTATGATCCGGGTGCCCACCCCACCGACCTCATACATGGCTTCGGCGTGCCAACGATGCGTGCCGTTGTCGCCGTCGCCGATCGTCCAGGCATGGGTGAACGGAGGCGCGTCATCGGTGCCCATCAGCTCGTCGCCGTTCCGGTAGAAGTCGATACCGACGAGGGTGAGCCCATCCCCGTTCGAGAACTCCTGCCACGCGGTGAACGTGACCGTTTGCGGCTCGGTGAAGGTCGTCTCGTCCGGGCCGTCGATGAACACGAACCGCACGGGACGGTCATCGCACTCGCTGACGCCGGTGGTGGTTGCGAGAACGAGCGCGAGAACCGGGACTATGGAAGGGCGAAGGGGTGCACGGGAGCGGGACATGGGTTCCTTGCGTTGGGTGAAGAGAGGTAGCCTTTTCAGACTACGCGCCTTACACACAGACGCGGTCGCATCTCATGCGCGCCGACAAGGAGTTACATCCACGGACACCGGTGGGGCGACGCGTCAGTCCATCGCACGACATCGTCGGCGACGGCGCAGCCAAGTGAGAGCGACAAGCGCCAGCCATGGGTGCGGAGCGGGCGAAGGCGCAGACATTTGAATGTGGCAAATACCGCCACCGTTCGCCTGTGTGCCTATCGAGCGCGCGACTTGACGAAGCGTGCACTCGTTCGTGCATCCGTCGGAGTTGGACGCATTGCCATCGTCGCACGCTTCGTCGTGCTTGACGAAACCGTCGCCGCAGTAGGCCCACTCGCAAGAGTTCAGACAATCGTCTCGGTTGGATACGTTTCCGTCGTCGCAAGCCTCATCCCCGCTGACGATCCGGTCACCACACGCCAAAGGCGAACTTTCGACAAAGAAACGCTGGTTGCGCGTAGTCCTGTGTACCCACTCACCGGCAAGGTTGAGAACGTAGGCAGGGCTACCGATCTCGTGATTGTCAGCGGGAAACGTGACCGCTCCTGTAGCCCCGGCTGCGCCGCTGCCAAATATCAGGGCCCAGCTACCGGCAGGCAATTCGAGATCGGTTTCGACGCGGTAGTCGCCCGCGGTGTCGGGCGGCGCCATCGTTGTCGTCACGAAGACTGCGTCGGCGACGTTGGGCGGGCTTGGTGGCAAGCCGGAAACCAACGGAAAGATCGCGATGAAAATCGTCGTGTCTCCGATGCCCTCGGTCGCGATATGGGCGCCGATGCGGGTGATGTGCCTTGCCACCGTTGTCTCAAACGACACGCCTTGCCAGTTGTTACCATTGGCGATGAAAGGACCGAGCGGTTCCTCCGATGGCACGAACTCGGCCGACTCGTAGATCACTTCCTGTGCATGGACGGGAGCACTCGCGGCCGCAGCAGCGAACATCACGAGGCACGCACTCAACACGTGATGCCTCACAGCTCGCATGCCTCGTTGACTATCTCTTCGTCACCAAAAACGCAGGCGGCCGACTCACAGCGCCAGACCGACCGCCAACAGGTACGCTGGCAGAAGAAGGCGCTGCACTGGCACACGGTGCATTCCTCCTCCCGGTCGCAAGCGATGCCGTCCGTATCTCGAAGACACGAGCTCGTCTCTGCAGCATACGGGAGGAGCGTGCACGTGCCCTGGCGGCATTCGTGGCGAGCGCATACTCGTGTCGTCACTCCCGCCTCATCGCAGACATCCTCCGAAGCCGGTTTGCAGTAGCCAAACGGCCCACACTCGCGTTCGGGGCCACACGGCTCCTCGTTGAAAAGGTGGGCACACTCGCCGTCCGACGAACAGGCTTCGGTGGTACAGGGGTTTCCATCGTCGGGGCAGTCGCACGCGACTGCCCCGTCTGGCTCGCGATCGATCAGCCGACCACCATCCCGATGGGCGAGCCCCGTGCGATCCACGGTGCACGCCGAAAAAGCGGCCGCAACGAGGCACATGAAGAGCAACGTCACGTTGGGCCTGCCCACGCGGGAGGGTCGTATGAATAGGGGTTGTCGGGACATAAGCTCACTCACGAACGGGGGAGCGGGGGGGTTACAGGCCGAGCTGAAAAATATCCAAGGTCGCCGCGTCGTCGCCAACGTAGACGAAGTTGCCATCGGCAGTGATCGAGCGGGCGCCGCCCGGAGTTCTGAAGCGCTGGCTCACCTCGGGTGAGGTCGGATCGGAGACGTCGTACACGATGACCTCGCCCCCGTTGTCGGGACTGGCGAGAAACATCAGATCGCCCACCGCTTCAATGCCCCAAGCACTGAAGCTCTCTCCTTGTCCCAACAGGACCGGAGCCGCCGGGTTCGAGACGTCGACGATCTCGAACTCATCCCCGTGAACCACGTAGAGGCGACCGTCTTCGACCTCCATCTTCCAACCGCCGAAGGGGATCGTGTCGACCAAGAATGCGTTCCGCGGATCGTTTACATCGATCACGAGGGTGGAGCTGGAGTTACCGACGTAGGCGAGCTTGCCTTTGACCCTCAATCGGCCGGCAACGTCCGGGGTTGCCACCGCATCGCGCAACTGCGGCGCCGATGGATTGCTCACATCGAAGATTCGAAGCTCCGTTACTGTCGTCACGTACAAGAGCGACCCCACGACTTCAAGGTCCGCGATCGGGAGGACGAACTGCGTCGCGATGCTGGGTTGCGCGGGCACGCGGAGGTCGACGACAACCAACTCCGTGTGCGACGGATTGCCCGGCACGGTGAGGCTCACGTAGGCGTAGCCGCCTCCGAGGGACACCTCGTTCACCACGCCTTCGACGGCGCTGACGACCGTGGGCGCAGCTTGGTCACTGACGTCGATGACCTGCAAGCCGTTACCCGTCGTCACGGCGAGCGAGCCGTCCGCCGAGATCCCGTTGCCACCATTCCCCCGGTGCACGCGCGCAATCAGGCTCTGAGATGACGGAATGGAGATGTCCACGGCCAGGAGGCCGCCCATACGAAGTGACGGGCTTGCGAGGAAAGCGGTTTGACCACCGATCGCGAGTCCCCAGGCGTTGTAGCTCGCCCCCGTGCCCAATAGCACCGCCGCCGCTGGATTGGAGACATCGATGATGCGGAAGTTGTCGCCCTTGGTGAGACAAAGGCGGTTGTTGTCGACCCCCATGACACCCCCACCGAAGGGCACAGTCGCGAGGAGAGCGGGATCGCGAGGATCGCTCACGTCGATCACGTACGTCGCATCGCCATTGCCGACGTACGCCAGGTTGCCACGCACTTCGAGATTGTTGGCCACGCCCGGTACGCCAAACGCATCGAGAAGCTGCGGGGCGGACGGGTTGCTCACATCGAAGATCCGAAGCTCCTGGCTGGTCACGGTTACGTAGAGGAGCGAGCCGACGACCTCGATTTCGCCGATTGGCAAGTCGAACTGAGTCAAGACCGTGGGGTTCGAGGGAGTGGTGAGATCCACCACCGCGAGCTCGGTATGAGATGGGTTCCCCGGAACGTTCACGCCCACGTAGGCATGGTTTCCCCCGAGCGCGACGTCACGACTCATCGCACCCTCGAGCAGGCCCATGGTGCGCGGTGCAGTTGGGTCGCTCACGTCGACCACGTGAAGCCCCCCGCCGGTCACGACTGCCATCGACCCGTCGATGGCCACCTTCTTGCCGGGGAAAGGCGGGACAAGTGATCCCAGCGCCACCGGCGTGGCAGGCTCGGCCACATCAAAGATGGTGAGGCCGAACTGGTCCGAAGCGACGAAAGCCAGCTCTCGACTTACGTCGACCGCCACGTCACGGGCCTCACCGGCCGTGGGAATGAACCCCACGAGCTCGACATCGCCATCGCCCGCGGTTGTGCCGGTGCAGGCATCGCCGGTGCCGTCGTTATCGCTATCGAGCTGCTCGGGGTTGGCCGTGTTCGGGCAGTTGTCCGCACTATCATGCACCCCGTCGCTGTCTGCGTCGCAGGCGTCGCCCCAGCTTTGTCCGTCGGAGTTTTGCTGGTCGGCGTTGATGGTGAGCGGGCAATTGTCATCGCCATTGAGCACGCCGTCGCCGTCGAGGTCGGCGGCGATCGGGCAGCCGCTCACTATCAAGCACAGCATTGTGACGGAAAGGCAGCCGAACTTGGCGGCATACGGGAAAGTGGAGCGTTCTTGGTTCGCGTAATGGTCCTTTGGAAGCATTAGATCTTTCTAGCAACGGCAGCACGCCACCCCGGTCGCATCTCGTGCGCGCTGACAACCAGTTACACTCGACGATCACCCCCGGCGCGGTCATCCAGAACGCGCGCCGGTTGGGGTTAACCGGCGCGCACCCGCCGTGACCGCACAAGTCACCCCTAGGCGTCATACATAGGTCAGAGCGATGCTCGCATCGCTGGTACCCGAAACAAAACGCACCACACCATACGCACACACTAAGTAGGGAAACTAGACGGCCGCCTTTCAAGGCGGCCGTTTTCTTTTGTCAGGACCACTTGGTCGGTTCGGAAAACGTCGTGTCTTCGATGCGGTAAGTCACATCGTTGGCCACCCGCTCGACGATGAGGGCCCCGTCGTCGACCAAGCGCTTGAGCATCTTCTGCGCCGTGCGCAGCGGGACCCCCATGTGGGTCGCCGCTTCTTTCGCGCTTTGGGCGCCGCTGCGACCCAGCGTTCGAAGCACCACGTCTTCGAGCGATTGTTCGCATCGCGGATCCGGGATGACGAGGGTGCGGTTCAACTCGAGCACGTAGCGGTCGTCGCCCTCCGCTCGAAGCTCGCCCCAGTCGCCAAGATCCTTACGGACACGGTAGATCAGTGACTTGAACAATCCCCGATGAACGCCCTGGTCGTAATCGAAGCCGTACACCATCCGAAAGAGGTCGGCGCGAAGCAAGCCCTGCTCCCCCCCGAGCGCCATCGCGGCCAAGGTGGTTGGCGTGCGCTCGGCGGTTCCGCGCACGCGTCGCACACGCGCATCGGTCTCGACGACCCGTTCGCCAAGCCCAGCCACCCTGCGGGTAGGGCCGGCCATGGGACCCGACACCACGAATGCCGCAGGCCCCGGATCGCTCCGATCGGACTCGAGGTCGATGCACAATCCTCGAATGACCGCTGGCGGCGTCACGTCACGACCGGCGCACCACGCCGAAAGCTCTGGGTCAACGCCATCGAGACCGATGCGGGCATCGACCGCCGCCAGCGCGAGAGACCCGTCCCGCGTGCGTGAGGACCACGCGCTTCCCAGGGCACTGAGCGCCTCGGCTGCGGCCTGGAACTCGGCAGCGTTGCCTCGTGCGGCTGAATCCACGAACCGCTGCAAACCGCGCACCTCCCCCGAGGGATCATTGGCATCGTCGAGCTCGATGTCGGTGCCGAATCCGAGCGCGCCCGCCATGAGCGCTTCCCAGGCGATCCATCCATGCCACGACGCGGGCGCAACCTGGTGAAGCGGTCGGAGAATGCGCGTGGTCAAGTGCGGGAGCCCGTTCAATCGCCGCATGCGCGCGAGCACCAGATTGGCGAGGTATTGCCACTGCGGGAGGTCCTCGGTCCGCGCCATTCGCGAGCTGCGGCGCGCCAACGCGGTCGCTTCCACGACGTCGCCCAATGCCTCTGCGCAAAGAGAGCGAATGACCGTCGCCTCGATGAGCGCGGGGGCGATTCCATGGTTCGACGCCAAGGCTTGAGCCTCTTCGGCGAGCTTCTCGACGTCTGCGAGTTGTCCCTTCGCGAGGGCGAACCACGCAAGGCTCATCTTGGTCCACGCGAGGGCCCAGCCGTCATCGGAGTCAACGGCGAGTCGCTGTTGGAGCTCCGTCCAAGCGTCCAATTCGTCGACTCGATGCACTATGATCGCTTTCTTGATCGCCTCGGTGCACGCAAGGACCGCAGCATTGCGGGCGCTCGGCGCTTCATGGACGAACGCTTCGAGCGCGCTGCGCGTCGGAAGCGAACCCTTGTCGGGTTGCGCGTGCCAGCGCTGCGCTCGAAGGGCGAGGACCCAAACGTTTGCCTCGGCGCTGGGATCGCCCTCTAGCTCAGCGATGCATCGCTCCGAATCCGCGAAGTCTCCGCTCGCACCAGTACGGTACGCCTCGGCAGCGCGCTCCCCGATCGCCTCTCCCTCCGCATGCATCCCTACAACCAACCCCACGATAACCCGGTAAAGGGCACCGCTTAACAAACTACCCCACAGGCGTGTAACGCACCACAGGGAGCATTAGCCGCCAGGTGTGCCCGCTTGCTACCCTATTTTCCGTGAGTGCGAGCACGACAGGCTCCGGCAATAAGTACCGCTTCATCCGCGATATCGCGGAGGGCGGCATGGGTTCGGTCAGCTTGGCTGTGCGCGAAGAGGGCGCGTTTCGGCGGGTCTACGCAATCAAGCGACTGCTGCCCGAGTTTCGACGGGATGAACGGGTGCGGTCGATGTTCATGGACGAGGCACGTATCGCAGGCCTCTTGCATCATCCGAATGTCGTCAGCGTGGTCGATGTCGGAGAGGACGAAGAAGGGCCGTATCTCGTCATGGACTATGTGCAAGGCGTGCCGCTAGCGGCCCTAATCAAGCTCGCCCACACTCGCGAAGAGCTACTGCCGGTGCAGATCTGCGTGCGCATCATCAAGGATGTCGCCGAGGGGCTCGACGCGGCACACCGGCTGGTCGGACACGACGGGACCGACCTTGAGCTGGTCCACCGCGATGTATCGCCGCAAAACGTGCTGGTCGGCTACGACGGAATCGCCCGGTTGACAGATTTCGGCATCGCCAAGGCCCTTGGCCGCCAAGAGCGAACCAGTACTGGAATGCTGAAAGGCAAGTTTGGCTACTTCGCCCCGGAACGTCTGCAGTTTGAGGAGCCGACGCATCGGTCGGATATCTTTTCGCTCGGGGTGGTCTTGTACGAGGCTCTCAGTGCGGAGCGGCTGTACGCAGGCGACAGTGAAAGCGAGACCGCCCGCCGCATCTTGAAGGACGAGGTTCCGGACATCGGCCAAGCTCGAGACGTCCACCCCATGATCGTGGAGCTCTTGTTTCGAATGCTTGCAAAGGACCCGGGGCAACGGCCCGAGAGCGCGCAGGAGGTAGCCCGACGACTTGAGGCGATCTTGCGGGATCTCGTCGCGGAAGAGGGTCCGGCATTCGTATCCGACTACGTCGTTGGTGGTTTCCACGAGCTTCATACGCGGCAACAAGAGGAGCTCGACCAGCTCACCGGAGAAATCGAGTTGCACCGCGTCTCGACGAAGCCGCCCCCATGGTATCGGCGCCGTTCGCCCACAGTCCGGGCCGTACTCCTCGCAGCCGCGCTCGCCGGTGCGCTGGGTGTGTGGGTAATGGCCAACCGGGGCGACGACTTGGCCGCGTCGAGCGATGAAGGCCTACCGCCTTCACCGGTGACGGAGGCGCCGAAGACGGCGTCGGTCGCTGAGCCACCGCCGGCGGTCGAGGAACCTACAGCCGAGGTGCCGGCCGAGGAATTGGCTGAAGCCGACGTGACGGCTGAGGCAAAGACAGAAGCGCCTCCGAAGAAGCGAAAGGCGCGGCGGGCTCGCCCGAAGCGCACCAGGCCCGCCAAGGGCGAGGCAAGCCAGCGCACCGCAAGCGATGGCCTCATGGGGTGGAGACCGTGACGCGGCAGGCGGCCGGAGCCCTGTCATTCTGCATCGCGGTGGTGCTCTGCACGCCGTTCGGAGCAATGGCCGACGCGAACAGGCCCTCGGCGAACAAGACGCAGGCGTCGGCCGTCAACGAAGCGAAACGTCTCTTCGACGAGGCAATGGTGCAGCTCAGTGCGGGCCGAGCGGATATCGGTCGTGACCTGCTCCGTCAATCGTTGGCGCTCTACTCGACGCTACCCACGCGCTTCAATCTCGCGGTCGCGCTCCAGCGAACGGGGCAAACCACAGAATCGGTCGCGATGTTTGAAGGCCTCCTGCGGGAGCCATCGCTCAGGAAGAAGGACCGCGCGATGATCGAGGAAGGCCTCCGTGGCGCACGGGCCGAGCTCGCGACGATTGCAATTCGCGTCACCGGCGTCGAGGTCGCTACCGTCGAGATCGACGGACGCGAAATCGGTGA
>CAJIBX010000085.1_pt1 | contig 15513 bp, 14 predicted proteins | sample 9199471 | NCBI WGS metagenome assembly CAJIBX01 (sample SAMEA7708317, study PRJEB35096) | sediment metagenome | biome: marine neritic benthic zone biome [ENVO:01000025]; feature: sediment [ENVO:00002007]; material: shallow marine sediment [ENVO:03000034] sea grass bed [ENVO_01000059] ...
ATGCCAATAGAGGGTCAGTGGCTCGTCGGGGTGGATCATGATGGGGTTATCCAGCCGCTGCTCCCGCGTCGCAAGGGACCATAGCGCCGAATCCATTGTCGCCAAGTCGCCTGGAACCGATCGCGCCTTAGCGATAGTCTCACCCGAGGGAGGAACGATGCGTATCAAAGTCGACTTCGATCTCTGCCAGGGCCACGCCAATTGCATGGGGGAAGCACCCGAGGTCTTCCGCGTAGACGACAACGGCTATCTCGAGGTGCTCCAGGAGCAGCCCTCCGAAGAGCTGCGTGAAAAGGTCGAGATGGCGGTCACCTATTGCCCTACCGGTGCGCTTTCACTCGAGGAGTCGTGACCGTTTGTTCGGCACGGGTAGACCTGGTAGTGCGCGTCTCGCGAGATGCCTGAGCTCTCCAGCGTAACGATCCAGATTCTCGTAGGAGTGACAGCCGTGCTCCTCGCGCTCGGCCTGGTGGAGTACTGGGTCCATCGCAAGCGGCTAGGGGCGATCCCGATCCGGATTCATGTCAACGGCACGCGCGGGAAGTCGAGCGTGGTCCGCTTGGTCGCCGCCGGGCTCCGCGAGGGTGGCATTCGCAGCTTCGCGAAGACGACCGGCACCGTTCCCCGTTTCATCTTGCCCACCGGCAGGGAGCTCCCGGTGTACCGCGCCGCAGGACCCAATGTGATCGAGCAACGACGGGCGGTTGCGATGGGTGCGGCGCACCGCGCCGAGGCGCTCGTCGTGGAGTGCATGGCGCTGCAGCCTCGCCTGCAGTGGCTCTCTCAGTCCAAGCTCGTTCCCGCGACGCATGGTGTGATCACCAATGCAAGACCCGACCACCTGGACGTCATGGGCCCGGGCGAAGAAGACGTTGCACTGGCCTTGGCCGGGACCACTCCGATTGGCGGGACCTTGTTCACCGCAGAATCACGGTACAGGGCGGTCTTTGAAGCCGCGGCACAAGATCGGGCGACCGAGTTCGTCGTCGTCGAGCCATCCGAGCAAGACCACAGCGGTGAGACGCTCGGTGGCTTCTCGTATCAGGAGCATCCCGAAAACGTCGCTCTGGCCCTCGCGGTCTGCAGCTCGCTCGGGGTCGAACGGGGGGTCGCGCTCCGCGGAATGTGGAGCGCAAAGCCCGACCCGGGGGCAATGACCGAAGATGAAGTCGACTTCTTTGGGCGACGGTTGGTGTTCGTGAACGGGTTTGCGGCCAACGACCCGATCTCCACCGAACAGATCTGGGAAGCCTCCCTAAAGCGACATCCCGACGTGGACCAGCGAATCGCCCTCTTCAACTGCCGCTCGGATCGCGCCGATCGCTCCAAGCAACTCGCCGAGGCGTACATGGGCTGGTCACAGGCAGACGAGGTCGTGCTCATCGGCTCCGGTCAGTACATTTTCGCGCGGGCCGCGGTGCGGCGCGGCCTCGATCCCACGCACCTCACCTTCGTGGACTCGATAGAGCCCGCTCACGCCTTTGAAGCGCTCGCTGGCCTCGTAACGACATCCGCCTTGGTCATGGGCATGGGTAATATCGCCGACCCGGGACTCGGGCTGTGCGAATACGTTGCTAACAGGAGGAGACTCAATGGCTGAGTTGCTGATGATCTCGATCGGCGTGGGACTCGCGATCAGCCTCGTGTTCAGCGAGCTGTTTGGGGTCGCGGCCGGCGGCATGATCGTCCCCGGCTACGTCGCCTTGTTTCTTCATCGGCCGATGCTGATCGTGTGGACGCTCTTCGCGGCGCTCCTGACGTACCTCGTCGTGGAGGGCCTGTCGCAAGTCACGATCCTCTACGGGCGCCGCCTTACCGCGGTGACCATTCTCGTCGGTTATTTGATGGGCCTTGGCGTGCGTTGGATCGTCGAGAGCAAGCTGTTCGTCGACAACAATCTGCTGACGGGCGCCGACTGGGCAGGCGGACCGGGATGGATGGCGGTCGCCGGCTGGGAGGAGACCGCAGTCATCGGCTTCATCATTCCCGGCCTCATCGCGATTTGGTACCAGCGGCAAGGCGTCGTCGACACGACGATCAGCTTGCTCACCGCCGCCGCGGCGGTTCGGCTGTTCCTCATCGCGGTCCTGGGACACTTGGTCGCGCTATGAGGGGGCTCTACTGGCAGCCGCGGACCGTCACGCGGATTCAGCGCACCGTGATCGCGGCCTTGGCGATCGTCATCTTGCTGGCCGTCGAGCGATTCCCGCGCGAAGAGCGGCAGCCGTACTTCGAAGTCAAAATGCGTGCCGCTCAGAAAGCTGAAGAAGCGTTCAACGTCGTTCGCGACGTCGCACGTGCGAAAAGGCTCATCGACAAACCTGAGCTCGATCCAACTGCCTCCGGCTTGATCGGTCGCGTGATCTCTCCGATCACGAGCGGGAGCGGGAGCCTCATTTCAAAGCAGACTACCGTCAACCCGAACTTCGCAGCTGTTGCCGTGCAGTGGCTCAAGGAAGCCGGCGTCAAACCTGGTGACCTCGTGGCAGTTGGCGTGTCGGGCTCGTTTCCAGCGGTCAACACCGCGATCTACGCCGCGATTCACGAAGTGGGCGCGCGTCCATTGATCGTGACCAGTACCGCGGCGTCACAGTTCGGTGCGAACAACCCCACACTCACCTGGCTCGACATGGAAACCGTGTTGCGCGAGCAAGGGGTCTTCCCGTTCAAATCGCTTGCCGCCTCCCGAGGAGGCGTCGGCGACGACGCAATCGGGCTCTCGGAGCGAGGCCGACGGTTGCTCGACAAAGCGATCGAACGCAACAGCGTCCCACGGATCGGCGCGGTTGAAGAGCAGGACGAGGCGACACAGCGCGCGCAGATGCTCCAAGAAGCGGTGGGCGCTGCCGAGAGCGAGCCCTCCGACCAAGCAGATACCGACCTCCGCACCGCGAGCACGCAGCGCGTCGACGAGAGCGGCGTCGCTCGACGCATGCGGGTCTACCGAGAGGCCGCGGGCGACCGCAACATCAAGGCTTTCATCAACGTCGGGGGTGGAACCGTCTCGGTCGGCACCAAAGTAGGCAAGAAGACCTTCCGCGTCGGCGTCAACCGCAAACACCCAAAGGCCCTCGGCGATATCCCCTCGGTCATGGGTGAGTTCGTCAAAGCGGGCGTTCCCGCGATCCACTTCACTCAGATGGTCTCGATCGCGCAGGAGTTCGGCCTGCCGATCGCCCCGGTCACGCCCTCGCCCGTCGGCGAAGGCGGAGTGTTCCAGCGCCGGGCCCCCAATCGTTGGCTCGCTGGCCTGGGCTTCTTGGCGATTCTGATCGCTCTGATGTTCGCGGGGCGGCCACCCTGGGTCGCGCGGATCGTCGGGACGAGCGTCTCCAGCCCCCCAAAGCCGCCCGAGCAGGACTAGCTCGCCGCCGGGTTCCAATTGGCCGGTACGCTCCGAACGTGGAGATCTCGCTGCGGAAACGCGATCTCGATGCCCGCTTCGCGGAATGCCCGGTCGATCGCCATGTGAAGCTCGTGCCTGACTTCGAAAAGACGCGCAACCCCGGAAATGAACACCCGCAACTCGAACGACAGGGAGCTGTCCCCAAAACCCAAGAATAGGACCTGCGGCGCTGGATCTTCGAGCAAGTGCTCGTTCTCCCGAGCAACCTTTGTGAGTACCTCGATCGCGCGCGTCGTGTCGGAACCGTAGGCAATGCCCACCGGAATATCGAGGCGCAGGACTTGGTCAGAGAGCGACCAGTTGATCAGCTTCGAGGTGACGAACTCCTTGTTGGGAACGACGAGCTCCTTGCGATCGAAACCCGTGATCCACGTCGCTCGAATCCGGATCTTGGTCACCGTACCGCTGATGTTTCCCACCGTGACCGTATCCCCCACGCGAATCGGCCGTTCGAACAAGATGATCAACCCTGACATGAAGTTCGCAAAGATCTCCTGGAGTCCAAACCCGAGCCCGAGACCGACCGCCGCAACGAGCCACTGAATATTGGACCAACCGATGCCGATGGCATCAAACGCGACGACGATCCCGACGAGTGCGACCGCGTATTTGACGATGGTGATATAGGCATACCGCTCGCCGGCGCTCAGTCGCCGAAAGAGGGAGACCTCGAGCATCCCCGGTAAATTGCGCATCAGCGCAAGTGTCAACCCCGCGATGATCAGCGCGAGGAGGAGGTCGGCGAGCGTCACCGGCACGAGTTGCTCCTCCAGCGAAGCCTGCTCGACGCCCGACGCATCCGGGGTGACGGTCGTCACGGTTTGGGTTGCGCTCCACAGCTCGACCTGACGCAACATTCCAGCAGCGGGGAGCACGTCGGCCCAGATCGCCAGGATGCCGAGCGCACCCGCCAGGACGGCCGCCCCGAGCATCAGTCGGCTGGTCTGCACTTCGACGGACGCGAGGTCGACCTCTTCTTCGACCGGCGCCTGTTCTTCGGTCGGAGCCTCGCCCTCCAACGCGGCCTTGCGACGCTCGGCATCGCGCGCCTCGGCTCGTAGTCGGGCTTGCTCCACGGCGATGTTGCGTCGCGTCACCAGCAACCAACGAGCCGAAAGATGCAAAGCAACCCAGACGAGAAACAGGAACACCAACGTGAAGTGAAGCCGAATCACGAGCTGGAGCGCCGTCCAGTAGTAGCCTCGAAGCGCGGCCGCGCCGAGAAGGATCGGCGTCAGGACCGCGACCACATGGACGACCCCCGGGATCCATGGTCGCCGGGGCGCCCCACGAGCGTAAAGGACTTGCCACAGCGGCCCTTTGTTTCGGGTGACGAAATGGAAGAAGACCGCGAGTGCCACCACGACGATGAGGAACGAAAGACGACCGATCGATTCCGTCCACGCTTCTTCGCCACGTCGCTCGAACACGAAGATCGAGAACACGGCTGGGATAGACACACCCGCGAGCCAGGCGAGATGACGTCGAAGCGTCTTCGCAGCGGCCTTGGGCCACCCGCAGTGTGCCTCGAGAATGCCGCCGGGCATCAACAGCTGACGCGGCAACCGGAGCGTGGCCCACAAGGCCGCGGCCGCCCACATTCCATTTGCAACGCACCGTACGTATTGAGTCGCTTCGGGCGAAGCTCCGAGCCGCCACGCCAAGTAGGCCAGCAAGGCCGGAAGCCAAAAGGCAAGGATCAGGGTGAGCGCAAGCGCCCTCAGCGTAGGCGCGTAGCGGACACAGGAGTAGTTCTGAGCTTGTTGGCCGAGGCCGACGATCCGACGATGGATGCGCCGGGTGAACGTCGCCATCAAAACCGTCAAGAACAACAACACGGCGTTTAGCGGCAGTGAATGCTCCACCGCTGCGCGGGCCGCCCTCCCAAGTTGACCGAGGAAACGCGGGCTAACGAGCCACTCGACGGCGGGAACCCCATCGGAGAACAGCGTGGCCTGGACGGTCGAGCCACTCGGAATCCACAAGACGCGCTCGTCGATGAACTTCGTGAGCCGTTCGGTCCGCTCGATCAACTCCTGTTGCCTTGCGTCGAAGTCGATCAGCTTCTGGAAATAGGTTTCGTATTCGACGATCAAGGCGTCCAAGTACTCGCGCTGTGTCTCGAAGAGCTGACGCAGGGTGCGTGCGATCTGCGCTTCATCCTCCTTGGAAACAGGCTTGCCGACCTCCAGCATTGCCTGATCGACCAGCGAATCGACACTGCCGAGCTCTTCCCGCTGCTCGCGCAATTTGATTAACTGAAGCTGCACAGAGCCGATCAGCTCTTGGCGCATGCGAATGAAACGACGGTACATCCCCACGTCAGGTGCGTCGGCACGCTCCTTTCGGAGAAGCACCCCCACCGAATCCTTCAAACCGACGGCTTCGAGCTTTTCCTGAAGTGTGCTCAGCTCGGAGTCGATGGACTTGACCTTCGCTTGGGCACGCAAGAGTTTCTGGTCGACCGCCTTGATCTTGTCGACGACACCGTCGTCTCCCGTCCACTTCTCAGCCAGCTCCGCATTCTCGGTTGCGAGCTTCTCCCCGATATTGCGAATCTCTGGCGGATACGTTTCGAGCTTCGCCAAGAGCTGCTCGGCCTCTACAGCCCGCCGCTCGACCTCGATGCGTTGCTCTTTGTCCACCGCCTCCTGAAGCTGCGAGACCCAGGCTTCATGGTAAGCGACCCGCATGTCTGCGAGATCGCGACGCCGGGCCAAAAGAACGCCTCTTGGGTCGTAGCTGTTGATCTCGTTCTCATAGGCCTCGACCTCGGCTGCGACCGCGGCTCGCCGCAGGTTTTGAAGCTCGGACAGAGCCGCGAAGACCTGAGGGTCGACCTCTGCGGCCGGAGGCGGAGCCATCGCGAGTTTGCGAGATCTTTCTCTTGCGGCGGCGAGAAGACCGGGGAGCTTCTTTCGACGATCCGCACGCCGAGCGGCCTCACTCTCTAGCTCGGAAACCTCTCGACGCGCGACGGCAAGGTCCTGTTCGGCTTTGGCAAGCTCCATGTCGAGCTCGGCGGCGGTCGCCTTTTCTCGGATGGGCGGAGGCTGTCGCGCCTGGAGGGCCGCGATCTCTTCTTGGACCACCCGGAGCCGTTGTGGCGTTTGAGAGTATTCGTCGGATTTAGCCTTCCATTCGGCCATGCTCGTGCGGAGCATCGCGATCTTCTTTTGAATCTCCTCGAGCTGAGAGGCCGTAGATGGCGGGGACTCACTGGTTGGCGGCAACTGCGCCGCGGTCGGGAGCGCCGCGGCCACGCCGCTCAAGAACAGCGCAACACCCAGTCGGCCGCGTATCGATCGCCAGCGTCTACTCACGTCGTCCCGCCTCCGTACTCGAATTCGCGGATGCCGCAAGATCCGGGTCGCCGGGCCTTGCGCAACGTCGTAGTGTGCGAACCATGCACGCCCAGGCACCCCAAAGGCAGACCCCGCAAGCGGCACTCGATTACCGCAGAGTCGAAAAAGCGCTGCACTATGTCGATGCTCATCGGCAGGAGCAGCCCGAGCTCGACTCCGTTGCCGAGGCGGCCGGGCTCAGCCCGTATCACTTCCAACGGCTCTTTCAGCGATGGGCGGGCGTATCGCCCAAGAGGTTCTTGCAGTTCCTCACCAAGGAGCACGCAAAGGGCCTACTCGACGATGGTAAGAGCCTTCTCGAAACATCGAGCGCGGTCGGGCTCAGCGGCACGAGCCGCCTTCACGACCTCTTCGTCACGACCGAGGCGATGAGCCCCGGCGAGTACAAGTCCGCTGGCGACGGCAACGTTCTCGAATGGGGCCGACACCCGTCGCCGTTTGGGCCGTGTTTTCTCGCGACCACGGCACGGGGCCTGTGCGCCCTGGCGTTCGCCGATGACGACGACGCACTTTCGCTGGCCCTCGAAGAGTTGCGCGCGCGATGGCCGCGCGCGACCGTCCGTCACGCTCAACGGGCCACTGCGCGAGTTGCGCGGCGCGTCTTCGGCCCAAGCCACGGCCATCCAGTCGAGGTTTTGTTGCGGGGCACGCCCTTTCAATTGAAAGTCTGGGAAGCGATGCTCCAGATCCCCGAAGGCCGAGTGTCCTCGTACAGTGCGCTCGCCAGCGCCATCGATCAGCCGGGAGCTGCGCGAGCCGTCGGAAGCGCGGTCGCCAAGAACCCCGTTGCGTACCTCATCCCGTGCCACCGAGTGATTCGGAGCATCGGTGAGTCCGGCGACTACCACTGGGGCCGCACTCGAAAGCGCGCAATCCTAGGCTGGGAGGCCGCCCGGACTGCATAGCGGCCTCGGCACCGATAAACGTGCCTAATCATTGCGATTACAAAAGGCGACAGAAGCGCGACCGCGCCGATGGAATACTTCTATGAGGATGGGCGCCCTCGATCCCCCCGGCCCCGGGGGCTCCAGCCTATGATTCTCGATGGGGATAAACCTGCCGTCTTTGGTTGTATCTGCGCTCGGCTTTGGGCTCGCCCTGGGCCTTGGCGCGGGCGCTCGCGCGCAGACCAGCTGCGTGGACGCAGATCCGAGCTGGCTCCTCTGCGAGGACTTCGAGTCGGGCGCATTCGATGACCCGCCGTGGACGGACGCCAACTTGTCGGCAGGAAGCTCCGCGCTTCGTGTGCAGTCCGGCGTAGTCGCCGCGGGGACGTATGCGGGCGAGTCCCGAAGCGTTCCCGGTTCGACAGGCTCCCTTTGGGCCTCGCGGGGATTCGCGGACCACCCCCTTTGGTCGGGCGGGGCCAGCGTCGAGGAGGTCTATCTCTCTGCGCAGATTCGGTTCACCGACCTCAGCGGGGGTAAGCGATTCATCACGATGTATTGCTTTGAAGCGTGGGCTGCTGGCTACGACCAGCCGAACAGTTGGTCTCCCTACTCCGCGCAACTCGAGTTCCGCAATACGTCCGAAGCGAGCCAGACCCGCGAGCTTCAAGGCGTCGTCTATCGGAAAATCGATGGCGTCACGATCACGCGGACACTGCTCCCCAATCTCGCCACCGTTCAACTGCAAACCAACCGTTGGCACGAGGTTCACTATCACCTGAAGCTCAACACCCTCGGGAGCAGCAACGGTGTTTTCGAAGCATGGATCGATGGCACGAAGATCATTGGGTACAACGACGTCAACTACCGGGGGAGCTATGATCAGTTTGGTTTCAACCATTTGATGATCGGCACGAGTGTGGGTCATTCCCCGGCGCAATCGATCTTCGTCGACAACGTGATTGTGGCCGATGAGCCGCTGCTCGTCGTCGTCGAACCCGACGGCGGCGTAGAACCTGATGGCGGTGTGGAGCCCGACGCGGGCGTCGAACCCGATGGCGGCGTCGAACCCGATGGCGGCGTCGAACCCGACGCGGGCGGGGAACCCCGCTGCGGTAATCGCGTCATCGAGGGCGCCGAGGAGTGCGATGACGGAAATGCGTCCAACAAGGACGCTTGCTTGAACAACTGCCAGGCCGCGAGGTGCGGAGACGGTTTCGTCCAGTCCGATCTGGAAGAATGCGACGATGGGGACACGTCGAACCAAGACGGTTGCGATACCCAATGTAGGCGCGTCGACGCTCCCCCGTTGCGGGAGAAACCGTCGTCGTCTGGTTCCGGCTGTACCGTGGGTCAAACGGGCAGGACGGATTCCTTCGCCGTGATCTTCCTCGTCCTTGCAGCGGCCCGCCGACACCGACGGCTCCACGGCTGACAATCGCTTACAACCAGGGCTCGCTGGACCCCTTATCCTGAGCTGAGGCATGTCCCTACATCGCAGCATCCCGGTGCCGATTGGAACGTTCGTCGTCACCGCACTGGTGAGCACTGCCCTCGCATGCTCGGGCTCGCGTGGCGGCGAGCCTGATCCGGGAGAGCGCGATGGGGGTAGCGACGCTGGTCCGCCCAATGGCAGCATCGTCTTCGCGTCAGGGTGGGACAACTACGATGGACCCACGCCCTCCGAGAGCGAACAAGCGATCCGCGACGCAAACCGATCAGACCTGTCCGATGCCATCTGGGACGAGGACGACTGCTTCACGGGAGGGGCCAAGCACTGCCGCGTCGTCTCCGATCGAGAATGCGTCTCCGGCAACTGTCTCGAGATCGACATCGGCGCCGGTGTCCACGACCCGCATGTCGAGATGCAGGACTTTCCCCTGACGGCAACCGCGGAGCGAAGCTGCGGCCGCATCTACGTTTACATCGATGATCACCCGGGAACGTGGGGTCGAGGCCACTACTTTCAAGACTCGGGCAGCTCGGACAGCGACGGCACCAACAACGTCTATATGGGCATCAACAGCCGCAACAGCAATGGAGCAAACCTCGCTACGAAGTTCGGGCTCTACTGGGGCGAGATCGGCATTGATCAATCGGGCGGCTTCGACGACACGATCCAGCCTTCCAACATGGACTGCGGTACCCCAAACATCTTCGACACCCTGCGACACTATCGAATCGAGTGGTGCACCGACTGGGACAGCCACGAGAGTGGCGCCGCCGAGGCCGTCCACCGCGTACGCGTCTACGACGACGCGGGCACGCTCATGGTACAGAACCCAGGTGATGGGTCTTCTGATGGCCTTTTTGCCTGCGACGACGGACTGACCGCCCAGGAGCATTGGGATCGCGGCGACCGTATCGTCTGGGACGGCGATGCACACTCCCTCGACCACGGCAACAACGACAACGACGGCTTGCTGGATCCTACCGAGGTCGCGTTTTGGCTGGACGAGGTCGCTTGGGGAACCGACTGGGTCGGCCCCTGCACCCGCGAAGGCTGCTTCTAGTCCAATCGCCGGCGGAATCTGCGCCGGCGCGACTACTGACAGGCACTGCCCAAGCAGACGGTACTCGCGCACTGAAAGCCCGAGACGCAAAACTCGCCTTGCTCGAGAAGGCAGTTCTCGTTGCACCCGTCCTCGTTCTCTAGATTTCCATCGTCACAGCCTTCGAATGCTTCGAGACGACTGTTTCCGCACGCGCCGGATTGCTCGCAGACGTCGGGATCCTCGGTGGCATCGCAAATGTCGCTTTGGCATTGCGCATCTTCGGAGCAGGTCTGTCCGTCTTCGCGAAGGCAGTCGTCGTCGCACCCGTCGCCTGTGCTGGTATTGCCATCGTCACAGCCTTCTTCGCCCTCGGTCGTTCCGTTGCCACACACGTCGGCGAGCTCACACACCGGTGGCTCTTCGTTCGGGTCGCACACGGTGCTCTCGCACTCCGGACTCGAATCGCATGACTCCCCGTTTTCGAAGAGGCAGCTTCCGCTACACCCGCCCCCCCCGTCGGTATCGCCGTCGTCGCATGCCTCCGATCCTTCGACCTTGCTGTTTCCGCAGACGTCCGCGGGCTCGCACACGCTGGGCACCTCGGTATCATCGCAAACCGCGCTCGCGCATTGATTGTCCTCTTGACAGCGTTCGTCGAGCTCTCTTAGGCAATCAGCGTCGCACCCGTCCCCGGGCAAGGTGTCGCCCTGATCGCATCCTTCGCCAGCCTCGACGATGCCGTTACCGCACACACCCGGCGGGACGCACTCGCCCGTGACCATCGTGTCGCACGCGGCGCTTGCGCATTGATCGTTCAGGTCACACGCCTCGCCGATCTCCAAGAAGCAGTTGGCGTTGCAGCCGTCACCATCGTCGAGATCGCCGTCGTCACATCCTTCGCCGTCTTCGACGGTGCCGTTGCCGCACACGCCCGATGCCTCGCAGGTGCCGCTCGCCGGGTCGCATACGCCCGACTGACAATCGAGCCCGAATACGCACGACGCCCCGCCCGCGCACCGGCCGCAGGTGTTGCCGCCACAGTCGACATCGGTCTCGTCCTGGTTTTGCTCGCCGTCGGCACAGGTCGCATCGAAACCCGTGCGATCTGCCGTGCAAGCTGACGCGAGCCCGAGGCCCACAACGAAGAAAAGAGTAAGTATTCGCCGCATCCCCGTCAGAGTAGCATGGGGCGCGACCCTCGTTCAGGGGCCGCCGTCAGATGCAATGGCAATAGCCGGCGCCGTCACACGCACCCGGGTCCACCCCTTCGAATAGGCAGGGCGTTCCCGCCTCGAGAGGCACTCCCGGCTCGCACTGACATGCGGCAACGTTACAGATGGGCTGCGATATGCACTGGGTCGCGCTGCCGCAATCCAAGTCCGAAGTGCAAACGGGGCAGAAGCAAGTGCCTGCGCCGTCACACTCGCCCGGAGCGCCCGATGGAAGCACGCAATTGGTCCACGCGGGCTTGGGGGGATTGCTGCAGTGCGCGACACCGTAGTTATTGGTGCACAAGTCCTTGGTGCAGTCGTTACCGTCGTCGCAGACGTCCGGTGTGTCGCAGGGATCTTCGATGTCGGGCGGCGCTGCGATCTCGATCTGCTTGCTCTTGTCGCAGTCGACGTCGCCGTCCGTAATGGTCGCCACGATGGTCGCTACTTCACCCGCATCCGAGGGACCGAATGCAAAGCCGACGTCGCCGGTGGTGAGCTGGTCGCCCAAGAGCACGCACGACATGCCGTCCGTGAAGCCATCCTGGTCGCAGTCGAACTCGCCGTTGTCGGTCGTGAGGGTGATCGATACCCCCGGATCGGGACCGGGGGTGCACACCGACGGAACGCTGTCGTCACAGGTCTGCGGATCGCAGCTCTGGTTACAGGAGCCGTCGCCGTCGCGCCCACGAACCTGAACCTCGATGGTGCCCTCGGGAGAAACGGTGCCGAGCGCGTTCAGAACGAATAAGTCCGGGCAGAAGTTACCGACCACGAACGAAAAAGTGCCATCGATGTCCAACATCCCCACGGGTCTCTGAAAGCTGATATCGCAGAGCAGGATGAGATCGACCTTGGTGGAGGTGTCGGCGGCAACGTAGAAGGCGTGGTCGACCACACAGATCCGCTCTCCGCCCTCGTCGAGCGCCGACAGCTGAACCACGCAAGGTCCCGGAGGAAGATCCATGAACCCCTGCCAGACCTCGGTTGGCGAGGGAGGTTCGCCCGACGTGCGATCGTCGACCACCTCGAGATCGCCCGTGATCACGACTTCATCAGAGAAGCTTTGATTGGTGTCGAGGAACGAGTCATCATTGCCCTCGCAGGAAATTGCGTATTGGACCTGCTGGATGTCGGTTTCATCGTCCATGCCGTCGGGGACGACGACGTTCAACGACGTTGAATTGATCGTCGAATCGCCACCCGAACATGCAACAAACGGCGCGATCCACGCGAATAGTACCCAACCGCGAAGTGGGATCGTTTTCATCGGCCCGCTCCCCGAATGGAGGTATGGGAGTTGTTTTGGAAAGGCAATAGCGGGTTTCGGAAGTACAATCCCTTCAGTGGGAAATCCGACCCTCGACGCATGGCACCAACTCGTTGAAAAGCGGGACGTTGTTGCACTCGAAAACATCCTGGCGGACGACGCCGTGTTTCATTCGCCGGTGGTGCATACTCCGCAGAAGGGAAAGCAGCTCACCAAGCTCTACCTGAGCGCGGCCGTCATGGTCCTCGGTAGCAGCGATTTCAGGTACGTTCGCGAAGTCGTTGGCGAATCCGACGCGATCCTCGAGTTCACCGCCGAGGTAGACGGCATTCACATCAACGGCGTCGACATGATCCATTGGGACGCCGACGGCAAGATCGATGACTTCAAGGTGATGCTTCGCCCACTCAAAGCCGTCAATCTGATGCACGGGCTGATGAAGCAGATGCTCGGACAAACCTAGATCTTGCGGGAGGTTTTTGCGGGATCTTGGGAAGACGTCACAATAGCCACGACCTCGCCTCGTCTGGGGTGAGGCGTACCCCAAATCACGAGAGGGAAAACCTAGATGAGGCTGCTTACCAACTCGACCCTGTGTGTGCTTGTTTCTCTGTGGGCCTTCGGTTGCGGAGATGGCCAGGGCCAAGGTCAAGGCGGGCTCAGCGAGCTCGAGATCGCGTGCGGTGACCTCTGCGGAAGCATCCGAGCGTGCGCCGATGAAATCGACGACCCCATCCTCGACCTGAACGATTGCGAGCTGGAGTTCTGCGATGCCGACGATGACGTGCTCGTCGAGGGTGGAAGCGAAGCCTGTGAGGCGGCCGCGGCTACGTATATCGACTGCGCCACCGACATGACGTGTCAGCAGTACAACGAGTCGGGCATCATCAGTCTGCTGTCAGGCGCGGCCGCTGTCGGCTGCGAAGACGAAGCCAGCGACTTCCGATTCGACTGCATCATCAATCTGTGACGGTGGCAGACAGCACAGCAGAGTGGGCTGCGGCTGCAGTGCTCAGCTAATCGAGTCTCCGGAGAACCCGAAGCGGTTCACCCGCGCGTCGACTTCACTTCGCGGATCCAGTCACACTCGAGACCGGCCTTCGCATGATGCTTGCTGATCGCCTCGGAGTTCGGGGCGTCCAGCACGCAATAGATCTTGTCGTCCTCTTCGCTGAACAGGATGTCGTGGTGGGTGACCCCGAACTCGTCCGGCGGCGCCTTCTGCAACTTGTTCAGCTGGTCCGCCGTGAACGGCTTCATGGGATGGGTATCGATGAACTTCGGCATGGTTCTCGCCTCCTCCCGCCTGAATGGTGGGTGCTTTTCACAGTCTCCCGGCTACGCGACCCGGGAAAGGAAGGGCATTCGATCCAAGCTTCCTCGCTGCGTCGAGAGGAGCGAGTGAGTATAGGCGAGCCCCTGAAAAACCTGAAGGCCCCGTTTAGCCTGGGAAAAGCCCTTCAGAACCCCTCACTTCGGCTACCACGGCGACCGGGCTGGACGTAACTTGCCGAATCTGGGGCTCCCGGCGGACGCGGAGGGATTCGAACCCACGACTTCTGCCTCCGGAGGGCAGCGCTCTATCCAGCTGAGCTACGCGTCCAACGAGACGGCGGTCTACCCGATGGTGTAGAGGCACGCAAACACGTGGGAAATCGACGGTTGCACGCAGGGGCTCGTCTGCGAGAGTCCGTTCATGGAGCGTTTGGACCACTACGCTGCCTACGCTGAGGAAGTCGGCGCACGCCTCAGCGAGCAACCGCTTCAAGTGAAGATCGTCCGGCGGCTCGGTGCCAGCCAGGCAGAGGTGTTCGACTTCATCACCGACTTTTCTCGCCTCTCGGAATGGATCCCGGGTTGCCTCAAAAGCTGGAGCGATGACACGAACGCCGAAGCGCCCGGACGAGTCGGTGCGGTGCGTATGATCTCGAGCGGGATCGGCAAGCCCGTTCGCGAGATCGTCAAAGCGTTCGAGGCGCCACGCATGTTGGCGTACTCGGCGACCGATGACTCGCTTTTCGGCTTGATGACCGACCACCTGAGCGTGCTGACCTGCGAGCCCCATCCCGACGGCGACACGGTGTTTTGCTGGCTCGCATACGGACGACCCGCGAAGGGCACCCCGATGCGCTGGGCAGGCAGGAAGGTCTTCAACTTCGCGCTCAACAGCGGCACCAAGAAGCTCGAGCAGCGATTCCCGACCGGTTAGCGGAGTGGCGGCGGCCGGCGTGTCGCCGGCGGTCGCCAGGGCTAGACGACCAAAAGGGCCGTGATCTCGCGGCGCACTTCTCGGCACGGGCCTTGCGAAGAGCTTTGTCGTGCTGGTCGTGCTCGCCGTCGGTTGGGTTGCCGCCGTCTTCCTGTCGGTTGGTGGCGCGTTCTCACCTTCCTTCCCGGGCGCGGTTCTCGCACTGCTCGGGGCAGGCGTCGTCCTTACCGGAGGGGCGCCGCTCAAGTCGCGCCTGTGGCTCGTCCCACTCGCGGCTCTGTCGGTCTTGGCGGGCCTTGGCGTCCGCGCGCCCCCTTCTGCGGTCACGGGGCGCGGTGGCACGGCGAGAGTCACCTGCGAGGTGGTCGCGGTTCGCTATGAGAGCGACCGCGCGCGGATCGACTGCGCGGTTCAACAAGGCGTCCTGGTCGACCGGGGGGAGCCGCTGGCCAAGGGGATACGCCTCGGCTTGTCGACAGGCCTGGAAGACGACCCGCCCGTGGGCAGCATCGTGCAAGTGCTGGCGAGGCTGCGCCCCAATCGCGTCTACAGGAACCTTTCTCCGCATCCGCGGTGGCCTTGGGTGGTCCATCATGCCTTCTTCGGCACCATCGTCGCCGAAAGCCTCGAGGTACTAGACGCGCCGCGTTGGGTCGGGATGCACGGCGCG
>CAJIBX010000197.1_pt1 | contig 15443 bp, 8 predicted proteins | sample 9199471 | NCBI WGS metagenome assembly CAJIBX01 (sample SAMEA7708317, study PRJEB35096) | sediment metagenome | biome: marine neritic benthic zone biome [ENVO:01000025]; feature: sediment [ENVO:00002007]; material: shallow marine sediment [ENVO:03000034] sea grass bed [ENVO_01000059] ...
GACCTAGGATCGTCATCGAGTCCTGGCGCTGAGACACCTTGAACGCGACGCGCGCTGGAAAGTTCGCTTTGATCATTCCCGTGATCACATCGACGCTCGGGCGTTGCGTCGCGAGAATCACGTGAATACCGGCAGCGCGCGCCTTTTGCGCAAGTCTAGCGACACAAGCTTCGACGTCCTTGGCAGCAACCATCATCAGGTCGGCGAACTCGTCTACGACTACTACGACGGAAGGAAGCTTCTCCGGTGTGGCAGGGGGTTCGTCGTCGTCGCTCTTCTTCTGCTTAGTGAAGAAGTTCTCTGGCTTGAGGTTGCCGTGATCTACGCGGTCCACACGCTTGTTATAGGTACTGATGTTGCGCGTTCCCGCATCTGCGAAGAGTTGATAGCGACGCTCCATCTCGTCGACCGCCCACTTGAGTGCCAGGGCCGCCTTCCTCATGTCGGTGACGACAGGAAGCAACATGTGTGGAATCTCGTCGAAGACCTGGAGCTCGACGACCTTTGGATCGATCATCAGCATGCGCACTTCGTCGGGCGTCTTCTTCGTCAGGATTGAGGCGATCATGACGTTGAGCGCGACGCTCTTACCGGAGCCGGTCGCGCCTGCGACCAGCAAGTGCGGCATTCTCGCGAGGTCGGCGTACACGGGCTGTCCCGCGATGTCCTTGCCGAGTGCGATAGGCAGCGCGCCTTCGTGCTGCTGCCAACGACGGTCCTCGAGGACCTCCCTCAGAAACACGGTATCCCGATCGTCGTTGGGGAGCTCGAAGCCGACGCGTGCCTTTCCGGGAATGGGGGCGACGATACGCACCTTCTGTGCGGCCAACGCCATCGCCAGGTCATCGGCGAGGCCCGCAATCTTCGACACCTTGGTCCCGCTTCGGGGCTCGAACTCATACATGGTGACGACCGGGCCTGGGTGGATCTCGTCGACTCGTCCCTGCACCCCGTACGCAGCGAGCTTTTCGGTTAGGCGTTGAGCGTTTGATCGGAGCTGGTCAGCGTCTACGTGGATCTCGGAGTCGTCGACCTCGTCGAGGAGATCTAGAGGCGGCAGTTCGAAAGCCTGGTTTCCACTCCGACGAAGCGGGGCCACCGTGAGCGCTTCGGGCTCTTGCCTCGTCGGTTGCGGAGCGACGATCTTTGGACCGCCTCCTGGAACCGAGGCGCGTTGGGTCGGCGGTTCGTCGTCCTCGTATTCTTCGTCGTCTTCGTACTCCTCATCCTCGTACTCTTCGTCGTCTTCGTACTCCTCATCCTCGTACTCTTCGTCGTCCTCGTACTCTTCGTCGTCATGCTTTGCGCGCAGTTTGCCGAGTGCTTTGACGTCGACGCCCACGATCTTGGGCCCATTGTTTTCGAGCTGTTCCTGGTCGAGCTCCCGCGCTTCACGCCACGCATCGAACACCGCATGGATCCCATCGGTGGTGCGTCGCCACGCTCCGAATGCGCCCTTTGCACCGAGGTGCGCGATCTGTTCTAGGGACCAAGGTGTTCGAACGACGATGGTGATCAGGAGCACTGCAAACCCAATGATCAGCGTGCCAGTCAACCCGAGGAGCGACCTAAGCACTTCTCCGAGCAGCTCTCCGATCGCCCCGCCTGCTCCGTGATTGCCAAAGACCGTCTGTCCATCTGCCAAGACGTGGGCCAGGGCGCAGCCGACCAAGACGATGATCAAGGTCGATCCGAGAGTACCGACTCCGAGTCGAGTCTGGCGCTTCCCGAACAGCCGCACGGTCAGCAAACCCAGCTCCGCCGGGACCAGCCATGCAGCCATGCCGAACGCGGTGGCGAGCCCTCGCGCGACCCATATCCCGGCGGGTCCGACGATGTTCTTGGCAGCACCCGTCTGGTAGGAAAACAGCGCCAACACGGTCAGGGCCGTGGCGGTCGCCGAAAGGATCCCCAAGATTTCGTGCCGCCGACCTTCGACCGCCGGGATGTCCCCCGACGAGGTCGTTTCCCGTGCGCTCAAACGACAGCCTCCAACGCCAAAGGGTAGTTGCGGCCGCTCGCTCCGGTCAAAAAACCAGGGCGATTACGCACTCTTGATTGCTTCAGCGAATCCTCTATTATCTTCGTGACTTCCGACTGCCAGAGGGTGGTGAACAGGGGGATAGGAAGCCGCCCCAACCAGAGGGATTAATCTCAACATGAGAAGCATTCGACTCGTAGGGTGTGCCGTCGCGATGACCTTGGTTGCGAGCGCGGGCTGCAAGGTCAACGGCGAAGACGTCGAGTACTGGAAGCGTACCGTCAAGGGTCCGACCAAGCTCGTTGCCGTCTTGATGAGTGATCGGTACTCGGATGAGCTGCGCACGCAGGCGGCGCTGGCGATGGTCGAGATGGAACGCGCAGACGTGAGCGGCCTCTCGCTATTGAAAGAAACGCTGGAAGAGCTCGGCGCCGCCGAATCCGACACAGCGGCGCGCGTCGTCGATGGGATGGCTCCCAAGCTTGCCACGCTCATGACGAGCGGTGAGAAGCAGCCCGCCAATGCGCCGCCGCCGCCCACTCAGGTGCGGGCCAAGGATGCGGCGTACATGGTGATCCCGTACGCCTCCGACAGTGTTCGGCAGGACCTGACGAAGTCTGTCGTTGGGTGGTACACGGTGGATTTCACCAGTCGGAGCTTGGCTGGGGACTATAGCGCGGAGCAGGTCACGCGTGCGCTTGGAAGCTCGGCCGCAAGCATGCTCGTGAACGCGCTTCACGCGAAGATGCCACAACAAGCGCTGGTCAAGATCGCCGAGATCATCAGTCAGGGTGGGACGCCGGAGGCGAAGAAACAGGCCGCCGAGAGTCTCGTCAACATCGAGAAAGAAATGGAGAGCCCTGCCTTCCTCGCGTGGCTGAAACAGGAGATCGCGCAATCGCTCAAAGCACAAGACCAAGAGGTCAGCGAGACCCGAGTGGCGGCTGCGGCGATTCTCAATCGAGAGAACTTCATCAATCAGGGTGCGCTTCCTTCGATGAAATACCTCGCCGACCAACCGGTCGTCGCGAACCGGCTGCTCCAGGTGGCGGACACCAAGCCCGGCCCAAACGATCCCGCAGGCTGGGCGAAACGCCTCAACGAGCGACGCAAGAACGCTCTCCAGGCGCTGGAGGGACACGCGACCCGCAAACACCTCAAACGGCTCTTGGCCATCGCGCTCGACTCGAGCAATCCCACCTCGGTTCGTGACTACGCATTCGACCGGGTGGGCGACATCCGGAGCGCGGACGCGATCCCATCGCTGTGGCCCTTGGTTCAAGCGCAGGGCTGTACGGGTGATCGGCCGTGCGAGGGTTCGCCCGCCATGGCCAAGCGTTTACGCTGGCGTGCCGGAGAGATGGTCCTGGCGATCGGCGGCGTGAACATCATCAACCAGTTTCTCGGTAAACTGCCGTCTTCGAACAATACGCAATACGAGCCGGAGGAGCTGGAGGGCTATGCGACGCGCATCAGTCAGATGACCCCGCCTCCCACCAGCAGGATGCGTCGCCAGCTCAACTCCCCCCGTTGGTGGAATCGGGTCATCGCGCTCCGCTTCCTGGAGCGCCGCGGCCAAAAGGATGATACTGCAAGGATGAAGCGCTTGGCCGGCGATAGCGCTAGAGTGGTGGGAGAGGGGTGGAAGAAGCAAGACCCGCCCGTGCAGCGGGTGGGTCAGGTCGCGACGGCAGCGTCCAAGGCTTTGCAGGCCAGGCTGGGAAGCCCATAAACACGAAGAACGAGTGATGTCCGAGCCCAAGAATACAAAGAGCGTCCGCAAGTTTCAGTGCCGGGACTATCTCTACGACGTCTTCGTCAAGATGAGCTCCGAGCTCAACTGCTCTGTCGACTACCTGATCAACGAGGCGATGCGCGAATACCTCGCGTCTCGCGCCGCTTCCTCTGGGGCGTCCGTTTCGGAAGTGGTGGCCGCAGCGGAACCGGCGCCGCAGGCGATTCCGACCGACGCGACGATCCCGGAGTTCGAAGTCGAGATCCCCGAGCCCGAGGTCGAAGTTGCAGAGCCCTATACGCCGGCCGCGGCCGACGTCAGCGTCGATGACACCGACATAGCCACCAGTCCTCCGATGTCCAAGCCTCCCCCGCTTCCGGGCCGGAGCTCCGTGTCCCCCACCGGTCGTCCCGACCTGTTCATGATCTTCAACGATGAGAAGACGCGGATCGAGAAAGACGAGTTCATCATCGGTCGAGGTGCAAGGGCAGCCGACCTAGCGATTCGCGACGGCAACATCTCTCGACGCCACGCGGCGGTGGTCTTTCAAGAAGGCGCATATTACATCAAGGATCTCGGCAGCACGAACGGGATTAATTTTGGCGATCGTCGGGTGGAGTCGAAGCGGATCGAAGAAGGCGATGTGTATCGCCTTTGCGACTATGAGATTCGCTTTACCTACCAGTAGGCGAGCTTTGACTGCGAATAGAGTCGCGCCCTGGTCGGTCGCCTTCGTAGTCCTCGGACTCTCCTTCGCTTCCAGCGCCGATACCGCCGTGCTCGAGTCACGCCTCCGAGCGCTCGAAGGCGATGTCGATGTGGGAGCGGCCTCTGCGGCACTCGAGCAAGCAGAGCGCGCCTTGGCCAAATCGGGCGCCAGGGCGAAAGAGGGTGATCCGGGCGGGTCCGCTAGGGCGCGGGCGATCGCGGACGCAGCCCTTACGCTGGCCGAGCGCCAGGTGGCTCGGGAGCGCACCCGACGTGCCCTCTTCGCAACGCGTCAACGGCTTTTGGAGGTGCGGGCGAAGGTGAGCGCCGAGCGAGAGGCAGTCGAGCGACTGCTCCGGCAGCGGGCCGAGGTCGCAAGACAAGAGGATGCGCGATGAGGCTCGCGGCCTTACTCGGCGTCGCATTCGTCGTTGGCTGCGCCAGTCGCAATACGAGCCCGTCGGCCCAGTGGCTATTCGATTCTCCACAGGCCGGGTCTGCCGCGACCAAGGTGCCCGATCTATTTGCTGAAGCAAAAGAAGCCGCGCTCGAGTCGGACCGGGCAGTCCTCCAAGGCGATGTAGTGGCGGCGGCCGATCGACGAACGCAGTCCCGCTTGCTACTAACCGCCGCGATCGTCGAGGCCGAACGCCTCGATTTGGATGCACAGCGTCTGGATCTGGCTGCGCAGGAGGAAGCCGCTCATCGCCAGCTCGCTGCACACCAGGCGGCTCGGGTCGAGCTCGCCAACGAGATCGCACGCGACAAAGCCGCGGCGATTGCCTTGCGCGAGGCGATCGCTGCCCACGAGCTGGCGGAGCGTCGTGAGCGGGGCGCACGCCAGCGTCAGCGACGCTCGGATCTCGTGAAAGCCAGAGACGTGCTGATTTCGGGCGTGCGGCTCGACTTGGCGGCCGCGGAGGCACTCGGAGCACCTGCAGACAGGCTGGCACCCCTTTGGAGGCGTGCCGATACGCTCGCGTCTACGCGAAACATACGCCTGAGTGAAATCGAGCGACTCAACGGTGAGGTGTACTCACTTCTGGGCGAGCTGCGTGCATCGGCTCAACCCTCGTTCGCGATGACCGCCTCGCTCATGCGGGCGGCCGAAGCGCGGGGCTTTACGGCCGACCGTCTGCAGCGGGGAGTCGTGGTCACCGCCGACAGCCTGTTTGCGACAAGCGGTAGAGTGAACGGCTTTCGCGCTCGCCGCCTGTCGGAGCTCATGCAGGCGTTTCCTCACGGGCCGGTCCAATGTTCGGTTCTGACCGACCAATCCGCCGTTTGGAAGCGGAGGGCAAACTCACTTCGAAACTACCTCCGCAAGAGCGGCGTGAGTCCGAGCAGACTTTCCGTCGAATCCATCCCTGCCGACGCGAAGACGCCACCTCCAACCCGGTGCACCTTCATTGCGTATGGGCTCGCTCAACCGCCCGGCGGGACGCCGTAGATGATTGCGAGCACCGCAACGCCCCAAAGGAAGAGATTCGCCACGAAAGGCGCGTCCCTAAGCATCTCTTCGGTAGGGCTTTCGCAGTCGGGGCGGTTTCTGATGAGATAGAGATAGCGCGCCACACCAAAGACCGCGAATGGTATCGACCAAGGCAACGAGCCGGTCCCAAAGAACTCGCTCGTATCAGGGTCGAGTGTGTAGGCAGCATAGGCGACGATCGTCAGAGCCGCAGAGCCAAACAGCAGTCCGCTAGCCAGCGACTTGGAGTAACCGCGGAGCACGAGCCGCTGGTCGTGGGCACCTTCGCTTTGAAGCAATTCGTGGAGGCGTTTGCCTAGGCCAAGAAACAACGCGAGTAGAAACGTGACGACGAGCAAGTAGGTGCTCGGTCTCACCTCGGCAGCGAAGGAGCCGGCGAGCACACGGAACTCGAAGCCCGAGGCAATGCACAGTACGTCGAGATAGGCGACACGCTTCAGGCTGAACGAATAGGCGATATTGAGTAGGAAGTACCCGACCAGGGATCCGAAGAACGCGAACCCGAGAAGCAGTGATGCGCCAATCGAAACGATCACTAGGCTCGACGCCGCCCCGATTGCGACATCTCGGCTGACCTCGCCGCTCGCGATGGGACGAAACCGCTTCAACGGATGGATACGATCCGCATCTGCGTCGACGAGATCGTTCATGATGTAGACTGCGCTCGAAATCAGGCAAAAGAGTACGAAGCCCAAAATCGCCCGCGCCAACATGTGCACATCGGTGAGCTCCTTTGCAAAAACGAGAGGCGCCAGCACGAATAGGTTCTTCACCCATTGTTGCGGCCGCATCGTCCTAAGGATGCCGACGAACACGGGCCCACTATATGCGCGAAGCTGCGATTCGCCAGTTTGTGCGTTGGGTTGTCGCCGCCTTCGACACTGATTACAACGCGTCCTGATTGGCGGGTCTGCACCATCCGTACGAGCCTCATAGCGAAGTCGACTTTCCTGATACTGCTGGTCACCGCTTCGGTTGCGGCCGCGCAGGTGAGCCCCTACGAGGCACGTCAGGAGTCTCTCACCCGCGAGGTGCTGCAAAGAGGCCGATCGCCGGGCGCGCTCCTGCCCCTGCTCGAACTGTGGCAGCTTTGGGAAGACGTCCCCCGTTCGGGCGCTCTCAGCCGTCTGAGTCGAATCGTACGGTCAAACCGCCTTTCGCAGGAGAATCGACAAATTGCGAGGGTCCTCTACGGGGAGGCACTATTGCGCGCGGGCGACCTGGCAGGTCTCCGCAACCAGGTCGAGGACCTCGGCTACCTGCGATCCTTTTTCGTCATCGGGCCCTTCGACAACGACGGAAAGCGTGGCTTTGACGAGCCGATGCCTCCAGAAACGATCACCCAAGACGGCTTTGACCCGATGGCGAGTTGGGTCGGCAAGGGACACATGCGCCGCTGGAGACAGGTTCCGGAAGGTCTTCCCATGGCCTTGGTCGACCTCTCCGAGCTGATGTGGCCGCGCGAGAACGTCTGTGCTTACGCAACCACCTCCATCGATGTTTCCCGCGACAAGGCGCTCACCCTCTGGCTCGGAGCGGGTGGCGCGATTCGAGTCTGGTGGAACGGTGATTCCGTCTTCAGCGATTCGACCTATGGTGGTGCCTGGCCAGACCGAAACGCGGTCCGGGTCAAAGCAAAGCGGGGCAAGAACCGCCTCTTGATCAAGTCCTGCGTCGCCGAAGGAAGCTGGGGCTTCTATGCTCGTGTCACCGAGCGCTCAGGGGTCGGGTCGATGGAGTGGTTTCGCAAACGTGCGGAGTCGCCGCGCGCGAGCACTGCACAACTCGAGGCTTTTGCAAAGTATCTCCATTACACGGGCTCGGACGATCCCGCTCGAGAAGAGGCGCGTCAGTTTGCCGTGAAGGCTGCTACGAAGGGCAGATCGGTACGGCGCTTGTTGTTCGCGGCCAGTCTTTCGAGCGAGCGCTCGGAGGCCCTCGGATACGTCGATCGCGCTCAGAGTTTGGCACCCAAGGCCAACGACGTTCTCCTCGCGAAGGCTCGACTAGTGTATTCAGGAGTGCAACCCGAAGAGGCCCTACCGATGCTGGAGCGCATGTCCAAGCGTGACATCGCTTGGTTTGACGGTGTCTTGCTTCGCGCGGAGCTGCTCCAGCGACTGCAGTTGAACGAGACCGCTCTCGAGGAGCTGCAACGAGCGGCGAAACGCGTGGGTGAGGCTCCGCGGTGGCTTCGGGCGTTGGCAACCGCGGCCCGCGCCTCGGGGCGTCCTGATCTCGCAATCGACTATGAAGAACGTGCAGTAGCGGCCCGCTACGACGACCGGACAGGTCGTCGAACGCTTCTTCGAGACGCGATGCAGAGACAAGAACAGGCGCGCATCGATGCTCACCTCGACGCTCTTCAGGAGCTCGCTGCCGGCGACGGGGCCGCGCTTCGCTACGTCTCCAGGGTCTACGGGGGCCTCGGTCTGCCCGACCAGGCGCTCGAGATGATCGGACGCGCGCTTCAAATCGCACCCGACGATCCGAACATCATCAGTGACCACGGTCGGCTCCTCCTGCGCCTTGGTCAAGACGAAGCAGCTGCCTCGAGACTTGCGCTCGCGCTCGAGCTGCGACCGCAGGACGCGGACACGCGAGACCTTCTCAGTCAGATCAAGCCACGGCCACGACAAGACGAAGCCTACGCGGTCGCGCTCGTCAAATTGAGAGCTCGCATGGCGCCCGCACGAGGCTACCCGAGCACGATTCTCGAGGACCTGACGGTCAACACTGTCTACGAGAACGGCCTCGGTTCGAGATTTCGCCAAGTGGCCGCACAGATCCACGACGATCAAGGGGCGCGTCAATGGCAGCAGTTCTCGATTCAGTACGATCCCAATGCGCAACGTGTCGAGCTTCGGGTGGCGCGGGTTCACCGGGCCGACGGCTCGGTGCTGGAAGCGACGCGACGGTTCGAACGTCCAGTTGGTGAGCCCTGGTACCGCATCTACTACGACACCCGCGACCTGGTTATCTTGTTCCCCGAGCTACGCACCGACGATCTCGTCGAGCTTCAGTGGCGGGTCGACGACGTGGCCCATCGGAACCTATTTCACGATTACTTCGGAGATCTGCATCCTTTGCAGGGATTCTCACCCACCCGCCGCTTCGACTACGTGTTGCTGTCACCCGAGTCCCGCGAGTTCTTTTTCAACGAGATCGAGGTCGAAGGGATCAAGCATGTGACCGAATTGCGCGACTCCAAGCGCGTTGATCACTTCTACGCCACGGATATCCCGGCGCTCGAGGCAGAGGAGTGGATGCCCGGTATCACCGAGGTGGCGCCGTACCTCCACGTCTCCACTTACCGCACTTGGGAGGACGTCGGTCGTTGGTACTGGGGCCTGATTCAGGATCAGCTGCTCATCGACGACTCCCTTCGCACAACGACGAGAGAGGTGGTTCGGGGCGCCAAGACGGATCGCGAAAAAGTCGAACGCATCCATGGCTGGGTGCTGGAGAAGACCCGCTACGTGGGCCTCGAGTTTGGCATTCATGGCTACAAGCCGTATCGAGTTCCACAGGTCGTTCGTCGCGGTTTTGGAGACTGCAAAGACAAGGCATCGCTGCTTTACGCCATGCTCAAGGAAGCCGGGGTCGAATCCCACATCGTTCTCGTGAGGACCCGCGCCAATGGCCGCATCGCCGATCTGCCCGCATCACTGGCGGTGTTCGATCATGCCATCGCTTATGTTCCATCGCTCGACCTCTATCTCGACGGCACCGCCGAGCACAGCGGGATCGAGGAGCTCCCCGGGGGCGATCAGGGCGTGATGGTATTGCACGTCTACCCCGATGGCGCCTCGCTCCGCGTCACGCCGGTCTCGACTTCCGCGCAGAACCGACTCAGCCGAGAGCTCGAGGTGGTTCTGTCTGCCGACGGCAGCGCGGATGTCACCGCCAAAGAGGAGGTGCGGGGTGTCGAAGCGGCGACGTATCGAAGTACGTACGAGGCGAGTGGCACGCAGGTCGACCGGCTCGAACGCATGATGAGCTCGGTATTTCCTGGCCTGCGCGTCGAATCCCATCGCTTCGACAGTCTGTCGGATCTCAATCGACCCGTTCGTCTCCGTTATCGCGCACACGTTCCGCAGTTCGCAGCCCGGCGGGGCTCCGAGCTCGAAATGGGCATCTCCGTCATGGGCGGCCTCATTCGTCGCATGGCTGCCAAGCCTCGCCGGCAGCACGCCCTCGACCTCGAGACCACGCGACAGTACCGCGAGCACCGAACGATCAAGCTCCCGCCTGGCGCGCGTTCAGCGGAGCTGCCCAAAGGCGGCCAGGCGAAAAGCGCCTTTGGAAGGCTCGCGGTGCGCGTCGAATCGACCAAGAACACCGTTTCGGTGACCACCGAGTTGGAGCTCAACAAGGATCGCATCTCCGCGGAGGAGTATCCCGCGTTTCGCGCTTGGATGCGGCAGGCCGATCAGCTTCTTCGGGGGCGTATCCGTATCGGGGGCGTGCGATGAAGCGGGCGGCCCTCGTTCTTCTGTGCGTAGCGGCGTCGACCGGATGCGCGACCACGGGTGGAGTGCGGGTCGGTGGGCCGAGCAAGACCGCCGTGAAAGCGGCGAAGCTCTTGCTCGGTCCCGACGCGGACCCGTTGCGCGCGCAAAAAGCAATCGCAGAAGCTGCCCGCAAAGCGCCCGAGGACCCGGTGGCCCGTTACCTCTACGGTTTGGAGCGCCTCGAGCACGGTTACCCCGCGACCGCCGCCGATGCGTTCGTCAGTGCGCTGGAGCTTATCCACATTCAAGGCGGGGACCTGGTCGGCCTCAGCGCCACGCGGCGGCTCACGCTGTTGCTCGACCTTGCGCCGCAGTTTCGCGAGAAGATGGAACCCCGTCTCAATCGGCTTTTCGATACTCAGGGTCGATTCGAGGACCCGACGCGGACGGCGCTTGGAGAGCTGCTGATCGAGCTCGCCTACCGAAACGGAGACGCCGAGCGTGTGCGTGCGCTCGCGAAATCGCTCGGATGCATCGCCTCATGGACCGTTGCCGGGCCATTTGGTCCTCAGTCACTTCTCGGATTCGACGCAATCCATCCGCCGGCCAACCAGGGGGCTTGGGTCGAAGCCTATGACCTTGGTCCCGGGCGTGGCCGTGCCCCGGCGCGCATCCAGGAAGCGCGCGGATGCGTGGCGCACCTCGGCCGTGCCCAATCGCAGCGCGGTGGAACCACGTACGCGAAAGCGTTCGTCGACGTCGACGAGCCCGGTGATTTTAGCGTGCGGCTCGAGACCGCCAGCACGGTCGAGCTCTCGGTCGATGGCCAGTCGATTGCACGAATGGACAGGCGAGCTCGTGCCCTCCCCAATGTCACGTACCACCGCACCAGTCTTTCCGCGGGTCAGCACGAGATCGTCGTCAAGCTTGCTAGTCGCAATCCCAATCCGATACTCGGCGTCAGCCTCAGGCGCTCGAACGTCCCATCCCAACGCGCTGGACGGGCTCGGTTGCCGAAAGTGCTTTCGCACTATCTCGAAATCGAACGGCTCGTGGTCGATGGGGATTACGTCGAAGCCCGCGCCCGGCTCGAAGCCATCAACGCATCCAAGCACCGCTCACCCATCGTTCTTGGCCTGCTTTCAGAGGTGCAGTTTGCGGATCCACTCCGTAACGAGGCGTCGAAGCGTGACGCAGGCCGCGCAACCCTCCGACGGCTCGCGGAGACGGACTCACTCTCGTGGATTCCCACGCTCCAGCTTGCCAGACTCGCTGATATCGAGGGACGGTACGAGGAAGCGTTGCAATTACTGAAGACCGGCGCGGAGAGCTGGCCGAACGTGGTGGCTTTCCCCATTGCGCAGGCAGACGTGTTTGCCGCCCGTGGTTGGCGAGCCTATCAGGCGCGATCCGTTCGCGCCGCACAGGATCTGCAAACCGACCGATGTGCCGTCGTCTCGGCTGCGTTGAGCCTCGCTCGATCGTTGGGACAGGCCGACGTTGCCGGTCAAGAGGTAGAACGCTCTTTCCGATGTGATGCGCGTACCCATCTTCGATTTCAACATCTCCTCGAGACGCGGCGATGGGACGATGCCCGACGAGAGCTCGACCGCCTCGCGGCACTCGAGCCAATCCAGCACCGCGCGGACATCACCGTTGCAAAAACCACCCTCGCCCGCGCGGTCGGGCAAGACACCACGCCGCTTCTGAGCTCTCTTCGTTCGCTTCGCCCGAATGCCCCCGATGCGGTCATCGCGCTCTCGGACCTTGCGCTCAAGAAGGGTGGACGTTCCGAGGCCGTGCAGGTTCTGCAGGAGGCGATCGACAAGAAGCCGCGCAGCATGGCCGCCGCTCGGCGCGTCCGGGATGCGCTTCTCTTCGGACACGAGCTCGATGAGTTCCGACTCGACGGGAAGAAGGTCATCGCGGCATTCGAACGTTCGGGGCGCGTCTACGACCATCCGCAAGTCCTCGTGCTGGACTACACCGTGTCCCGCGTGCTCAGCGATGGCTCGATGCTCGAGCTTACTCACAACATTTTTCGTGCCCAGAGCGACGAGGCGGTCGACGCACTGGGTGAGTTCAGCGCTCCCCCGGGGGCCGATCTGCTCAAGTTGCGCTCGATCAAGGCCGACGGCACCACGCTTGAACCCGATTGGATTGCTGGGAAGGAGAGCGTTTCACTCAATGACCTGGCGATCGGCGACTACGTCGAATACGAGTTCGTACGCACGGTGGCGCCAGACGAGAGCGTTCCGGGCGGTGTCCGTGGCGAGCGATTCTATTTTCGCACGTTCGATGTGCCCTTCGACCGAAGCGAGTACGTCGTCATCGTGCCCTCCAACATGCAGGTGATGGTCGACCCGAGAGGTGCGGCGCCAACGGGAACACGGCGTTCGGACACCGACCGTCTGATTCTGCGCTGGCGCGTCGATCACAGCGAGCCTCTCGAACAGGAACCCGCGTCGATTCACATGCGCGAGTACATTCCGTCGATTGCATGGGGCGTCAACCTTACCTGGCAAGCGGCGGTCGACGTGTTCCGCGACGGCCTTGCCGATCGGGACATCGCTGACCCGGCCGCCCAGGACCTCGTTGTCAGCGTCATCCGCGACGCGAAGAGCCCCCGCGAGCGCGCGCGGCTGCTCTACGATTGGGTCATGCGCAATGTAGAGCACAGCAACGACAGCTTTGGGTTGTCGCCAGCCATGCTCCACGACCGCCTAGGTCACCGTGCCCGCGTTCTTCATTACCTGTTCCAGTTGGCGGGACTGCGATCGCAGCTCGTGCTCGCACGCAGCTACGTTGCGGACCAGACCCGCACCGAGTTTCCCGAGACCGAGACCTATACGAATCTCCTCGTCGCCCTGCAGCTGGACGATGGCGCCGTCTATCTTCAAGCCGAGGCGAGAAGCGCGCCGTTTGGATTTCTTCCGCCCACTTTTCGAGGACAGGATGCGATCACGATCGCCTCTAACTCTCGTGCGGTACAGCTCGTCGACACCAGCAGCTACCCCGACAACCATCGTGTGGAAGCGAAGGTTCGACTTCGTCCCGATGGCTCCGCACACATCGCGGTTACGGAGACGACCACCGGAGCCGATGCCGTCCGCTGGCGAGAAGATCTCCGCGCCATACCTAGCGCCGAGCTGAAATCTCGATTTCAGGAGCACTATCTCCCGAGCGTCATCCCAAACGCCGAGCTCAAGTCGCTCGAGGTAGAAAACGCATCTGACTTCACGGCACCGCTCCGGCTCGTATACAACGCCGAGGTAAGCCAATTCGCGCGGCGCGAGTCCGACCGGTGGTACGTTCCAACGATCTTTCGCACCTATGCGAGTGCCAACTACGCTCGAATGGCGACTCGTAACTTCACCGAGGTGATCGCGAACCCAACCCAGGCGCAGGTCCGGGTGGAAGTTCGTTTGCCTCAGGGTCATTCCCTCGCAGAGCGAGTGGTCGCAGGGCGTCGGAAGTTCAGTGGGGCCTCGTTCGAGCGGGAGGTGAATCTGGCTCCTGATGGGCGCTTGATCCTGAAACGGAACGTGCGCATTCCGCGGATGCGGGTCGTCCCCACGTCGTACGGCTCGTTTGCGGCGTTCTGCCGCAGCATCGATCGAGACGAATCACAGGAGATCGCGCTTCAGGTCCGACGCTGAACGTTCAGTAAAGCGTCTTGGCCTGCTCGCTTGCCCGCTTCCTCGTCTCGTCGAGGCTCGGTGCGTGCCGCGGAGGTGGTGGGATCTCGGTGATCGCGACGCGGGTGACACGCTCATTGCTCTTCTTGATCGACACGTCGAGTTTGACGGAGCTCCTCAGCACGCCCTGCACCTGGGCGTTTCGGTAGACGGCGCCGGGGCCGTCGCGCTCGACCGAGCCTGTGAAGAGACGAGGTCCGAAGTACTCTAGAAGCTTACGAATCGGAACTTCGGTTCGGTACACTTTCTTTCGTTCGGTCTCTCGTACCTGCCTCAACCCGACCGGGAGCACGAGACCGGCGATCTTTTCCTGTGACTCCCGCAACTGACCTTGAGCGTCGTACCAGGTGATCGCCGTGTCGCGCACTTCTTCAGTGGCTTCGGGCGGCGCGTCTGTCGTGGGCTCTTCGACCGGTGCTTCCGATGTCCGTTCGCCGCTGCAACCCAGCCATAGGCTCGCCGTGATCAGCACGACCGGTGTGCGGAAGAAACGCATGTCACTCCGCCGACTCTACGAAGTCCGAGATGATCGTTTGGGTGATCAGCTGCGGCATTGCCTCGTCGAGGACATCAAACGACGAGCCTCCGACGCCGGTCTCGGCCCCGCTGAGGTGGGCGATCAACCTGAACTCGCGTGGGCTGCTCTGTGTGGGTAGCGGGAGATTGGGCCTCGTGATCCCGAGAAATGGGTCGACGATGTCCGGACCGGGCGTCGTGGTGGTGGTGACGCAGGTGGGGACCTGTGCGACCTGCAGGCCGATGACCAAGGTGGTCGCGAGTCGCGGGATATCGGCGCTGTCGAGGTTTGTCGTCGGGTTCCCCAGGATGTCGGTGAGCTTTTCTTCCGGGTTTCGAGGGCTGGTCGGGGACTCCAAGAAGGACACGCCAAAAATTCGACTGCCATCGAAGGGACACGCGTCGGTCGCACTCGGGCCGGAGGCCTGGAATGTGCCAAAGAACAGCGATCCACTGAAGAGCGTCAGTGGTCCGGTGACCTGCTCCCCCGGGTTGAGTGCGATCTCCCAGTTGAGCTGGCCCTCGATGTTGGTGATTTCGCCGGCATCCGTAGGGTCGAAGGTGAGTTTCTCGGTCAGTGAGACGACCTTGTTGATCGCCGCAGCGTCGTCGAGGACGTCGATGTTTCCGGTACCGTGCAGGATGACCACGTTACCGTTGATGTCGGCCGACAGCACCGGAGGATTGTAGTTGCGACTGCTCTCGGCGGCGTCCACCGCACCATCGTGGAAGATGTCGTGAAAGGCGATCGCCGACCATTCATCCGGATCGGGATCGGAGATGAGCACTCGCCAGAGAACCCCGTCGGCGTCTGCCAAGTAGACGGCGCTCCCGATCTGGCCGATGCCGCCGCGGAACA
>CAJIBX010000067.1_pt1 | contig 15425 bp, 13 predicted proteins | sample 9199471 | NCBI WGS metagenome assembly CAJIBX01 (sample SAMEA7708317, study PRJEB35096) | sediment metagenome | biome: marine neritic benthic zone biome [ENVO:01000025]; feature: sediment [ENVO:00002007]; material: shallow marine sediment [ENVO:03000034] sea grass bed [ENVO_01000059] ...
GTCCTCAAACCCGGTGGGCGTTTCTACTCGGATGAAGTCTATGAAAAATTTCTCAACCATCCGGTGACGCGGGCATTGCTCGAGCATCCGGAGCACGACCGCTTCGATCATCGGACGTTTGAAGAGGCCCTCGAGGAAGCCGGGCTTCATGTGAAGGCTTCCCACGACGTGCACGGCCATTTCGGTTTCTTCGTCGCGGAGAAGACCGAGCAAATCGCCCGATGAAGAAGGGCCGATATGTCGCAATTGCCGTCTTGATGGTGGGATTGGCCGTCCTGCTGCTGATCGACGCCTCAAGCCAAGTCTCGCTGAAGCCCGCGATCGCCGCGCGCTTTCCCGGCGTGGATTGGGTCGATACGGAGACGTTCGCGAAATGGCTCGAACGTCCTCGTGACGAACGACTACTGGTGCTCGATGTGCGCACAGAGGACGAGTATGCCGTGAGCCACATCGAGGGCGCCCGACGCCTCGATCCCGACGAGCCGGACGTCGCATCGCTCCAAATCACCCCCGAAGACACCGTGGTCGTCTACTGCTCGGTTGGCTATCGAAGCGCCGCCGTCGTGGAACAACTCGAACGCGCAGGTGTCCACGATGTATACAACCTCGAAGGCGGGGTCTTCGGATGGGCAAGCGAGGGGAGACCCGTATATCGAGGTGAGGAACGCGTGACGGAGGTCCATCCCTACGACCGCCTATGGGGCCGCTTCTTGCGGGAGGACCTGCGCGCTCCGCTGACCGGTAACCCCTAACCAAGGAGGTCTAAGACGTTTTCGGGCGGACGGCCGAGAGCCGCCTTGTTGCCGACGATCACGACCGGACGCTCGATCAGCACGGGATTGTCGACCATCGCCTGGACGAGCTCTTGCGAGCTGAGCGATGGCTCGTCGAGCGACTGCTCCTTGTAGGCCGCCTCCTTCTTGCGCATCAGGTCGCGCGGCTCGAGACCGAGCATGCGCAGTACTTGCTCAAGCTCTTCAGTGGAGGGCGGCGTTCTCAGATACTCCACAATGGTCGGTTCGAGTCCCCGGTCTTCAATGAGCTGAAGCGTCTGCCGCGACTTGCTGCAGCGTGGATTGTGCCAGATGGTGATCTGACTCATTTCAGCTCCAAAGGGCATGCCAGTACGGCAACACGGTGCGGCCGAAGAGCGATTGGTGGAAGTAGAGAAACAGACCGTAGGCAGCGAACCCGACCACGACGACGAGCACGTCACCCCACAGAGGCTTCTTTTCCGTCGAAAGCGATGCGCCCCGACGATTGGCCGACCACATATCGAACAGTGCGAATGCGCCAAAGCTCCCGAATAGGATGAGTGAGGCCAGATCGCCATTGCTCAGCAGGTGTAGACCCGCCCACAGTGTCACGCCCCAAAGCATCGGATGGCGGGTGACGCGCTTGATATTCGTAGGACTAGAGCTGGCAATGAACAGCATCAACGCAAGCGGCATTCCGAGCACGGCCGCGGTGAAACCCCAGCTCGGCGGGTCCCACAACGGCACCATCGGCGCGCGACCCTTCCCGATGATGATCAGCACGAGCCCGATGAGCGCGACGACCGAAAACAGGCCTTTGTATCGACCCATTCCGATCCGCTCGACCAGACGGCCGCGCAAGCCAGTGCTCGGCACCAGGTGCACACCAAGAAACAACGCGACGCCAAGCACCAGCAAGGTCATGGGCGGAAAACCCTACCACCGGCTCATGCCGCGGGCATGTGCTCGGCTACGACGCTCTGGGCCAGCCGCTCCGCATCCTCGAGAACGCGTCGAAAGCTCTTCGTCGCCGTCTTGGCCGCCTGCTTGCCGAGAAGCGAACCCAGCAGCGGCACCTTGATGCGGAACACCGACTCCCAGCGGACACGCGTCTGGTCGCCAAGCGCAGTCAGCTCGACCAGGCCAAGCCGATGCTCAAGCGGGAACGGCCGCGAACGAACCACGCGATACTCGAAGCGCGTCGGCGGCTCGAATACCGGGATCTCTTCGTCGAGCACCGCGCGGAGCGAGACCCCGTGGATCCTCCGCACCGCGCCAACACCGTTCTTGTCCGGATGGCCGTGCTTGACCAGCTCCGAATCTGCAACATCGCGAAAGCGCTTGTAGTTCTCGTGGTCGGTCAGTACCGCAAACACCCGATCGATCGGGGCGTTCAGGGTCTTCTCGACCACAACCCGTTCCATCTCGGCCATTCGGCGTCGGGTGTAGCTTGCCTGCGGAATCACGTCGACCCTACCGTCCGCGCGGCCAGTTGAGCCCCGGCGGCCGCCACCCGCCTTTCGCAGCCAAACAGTGCCTTTGAATCGACTATGAGCCACGGCCCAGCCTTCTTCTAGTATTGGACGCAGTAGCCGCCGCTCCAACGATAGCCGTCTTCACACGCGTCACATCTCGTGGCCGTGTATCCTTCGTCGCAGTCACACGCGTTCTTTGCGGGGTTGCATATCCCGTGGCTGTTGCAGGGGTACGATCGCCTGCACACGTCGACGTCGCATTCGCCGTCGTGCCGTATGTAGCCGTCCTCGCATTCATCGCAGTCGTCGCCGGTATATCTGGGCTTGCAGTCGCAACTAAAACCGCCCGGGCTGTTGACGCACGTCGCCGTCCCCTTCGGGTCGCAAGTCGCGGTTCCCTCGGTGCATTCGTCGATATCTGTCTGGCAAAGGTCGCCTTCGTAACCGCTGCCGTCGCAGTCGCACGAATAGCTCCGACGGCCGTCAACGCAGAAACCGCCGTTTTCGCAGGCGATCCCGTCGCAGTCGTCAATCAGCACCTCGCACAGGTCTCCCTCGTAGTCCGTAGCGCTGCAGTCGCACACGCCGTCAACGCAAGTCCCACCATTGCTGCAGGCGGGGCTGCATAGCAGGGTGCTGTCGAGAGGCGCGAGCCCGGCGGCGTCTACAAAACAGCCGCCCACGCTCCACGATGAGCAAACCGCAACGAAAACTAGGAGAAGGCGCGAACGCATGTAGCCTCCCGGTGACTGCTATTCAGGACGAGCACGCGTCTTTGGCAAAGGGCTCATCATCATAACCGGTCGTCCGGCGATTGCTAGCGCCTTGGTTGAGAGCCGGGATTTGTCCTTTGGCTCCGATGCCTTGGCGGGCGAGAGGATTCCTGGGGCTACTCTTCGTTCGCGACCGCGAGCGATTCCGCAAGCGGTGGCGGCGGTGCGCTCGTGGTGATCGGTGTGCGAAGCATTTCGTCTTCGACCACCATGTCGATCTTGGCGTAGGCGCCGAGGCCTGTACCAGCCGGCAGCAGCCGACCCATGATGACGTTTTCTTTCAAGCCACGAAGCTCGTCGAGCTTCCCGCCGATCGCCGCCTCGGTGAGGACCTTGGTCGTCTCCTGGAACGACGAGGCACTAATGAACGAATCCGTCGAGAGGGAGGCCTTGGTGATACCGAGCAAGAGCGGCTCAGCCACTGCGGGCTGCCCGCCCTTGGCGATGATGCGCTCATTCTCGCGCTCGAACACGGCCTTTTCGACTTGCTCATCCGGCAGGAACCGGGTGTCGCCGGTCTCTTTGATGCGTACGCGGCGCAGCATCTGACGCACGATCACCTCGATGTGCTTGTCGTTGATCGCCACCCCCTGCAGGCGGTACACCTGCTGGATCTCGTTGACCAACCAGGCGGCGAGTGCTTTCTCGCCTTTGACCTTGAGGATGTCGTGTGGATTGGCCGGCCCGTCCATCAGCGGTTCGCCCGCGCGGACATGGTCGCCGTCTTTAACGGTGAGGTGCTTGCCCTTGGCGATGAGGTATTCCTTGGGTTCGCCCACCTCGGGCGTGATCACGACCTTGCGCTTGCCCTTGGTGTCCTTGCCGAAGGTCACGATGCCGTCGATCTCGCTGATGATCGCGTGATCTTTGGGCTTGCGTGCCTCGAAGAGCTCGGCGACACGGGGCAGACCTCCGGTGATGTCCTTCGTCTTGGTCGTCTCGCGCGGGATCTTCGCAATGATCTCACCGGCTTCGACCGTCTGGCCGTCCATCGGGATGATGTTCGCGCCCACGGGGAGGAAATAGCGAGCAACGTTTTCGGCCACACCCGTCTTCAGGGTCGCGCCGCCCTCGTCTTTGATCGAGATGCGCGGCCGCGCCGTGGGGTCGCGCGACTCGATGATCACGCGTCGCGAAAGGCCCGTGACCTCGTCGAGCTTCTCTTCCATGGTCACCGCCTCGACGACGTCGCCGTACTTCACCTTGCCTGGCACCTCGGTGAGAATGGGAATCGCGTACGGGTCCCACTCTGCGATCATCTGGCCGCGCTCGACATTGGCGCCGTCCTCGACTTTGAGAAACGCACCGTACGTCAGCGTGAAGCGCTCGCGTTCGCGGCCGGATTCGTCGACGATTTTCACGAAACCGTGACGGTTCATCACGACGACCACACCGTCTCGTTTCTTGACCACCTTCACGTCCTCGAAGCGAACAATGCCGCCGGTACGCGTTTCGATGGAGCTCTGCTCGATTTTACCGCGAGCGGCGGCACCACCGATATGGAACGTCCGCATGGTGAGCTGCGTGCCGGGCTCACCGATCGACTGGGCGCCGATGATTCCGACCGCCTCGCCGATGTTGACGCGATAACCGCGGGCGAGGTCGCGCCCGTAGCACTTGGCGCACACGCCTCGCCGGGTCTGACAGGTCAACACCGAGCGAATCAAGACGCGCTCGATACCGGCAGACTCGACCTTGGAGACCAGCGCCTCGTCGAGCTCTTCGTTTGCATCGACCAGGACATCGCCGGTGACGGGATCGGTGACGTCTTCCAGAGCCACGCGACCGAGAACGCGCTCGCCGAGCGGAGTCACGACCTCGCCACCCTCCTCGAGCTTGCTTACCCAAATGCCGTCGAGGGTTTCGCAGTCGTACTCGGTGATGACCGCATCCTGTGCGACATCGACCAGGCGTCGGGTGAGGTAGCCGGAGTTCGCCGTCTTGAGAGCGGTGTCGGCCAAGCCCTTTCGAGCACCGTGAGTCGAAATGAAGTACTGCAACACGGTGAGACCCTCACGGAAGTTCGCCGTGATGGGGGTCTCGATGATCTCGCCGGACGGCTTCGCCATCAGCCCGCGCATACCGGCCAGCTGACGGATCTGCTGGTTCGAACCGCGCGCGCCGGAATCGGCCATCATGTAGATCGAGTTGAAGCTTGGCTGTCGGACCTTCTTGCCCGTTTCTGGGTCTTCGATCTCGTCGTGGCCGATCTCGTCCATGAGATCGCGGGCGACCTGGTCTGACGCCTCGGCCCAAATGTCGACGACCTTGTTGTAGCGCTCGCCGTCGGTGATGAGACCCTCTTGGTACTGCTCGACTACCGTCGCGACATCTTCTTGAGCTCGTTCCAACACGTCCTTCTTGGACGCGGGAATCAGCATGTCGTCCATACAGATCGAAATGCCGGCTTGGGTCGCCATGCCAAAGCCCATGGTTCGGAGGCGGTCGGCCAACAGGACCGTGTTCTTGTTCCGGCTACGCCGGTAGCATTCATCGATGAGCGCGCTGAGGGCCTTCTTATCGAGGACCTTGTTCACCGTCGGGAAATCCATGCCCGGAGGAAGCACGTCGCTCACGAGGACGCGACCTACCGTGGTGTCGTAGAGCTCACCCTTGTACCGATAACGAATCTTCGAGTGAAGCTCGAGCTCGCTCTGGTCGTACGCCATCCGGACTTCGTCGGCGGATGCGAAGATCGCCCTGAAGTTGCCCTCTTTTTCTTGGCCGTCGCGATACGCGCCCTTCGCAAAGGGTCGCTCCCGCGTCATGTAGTACAGACCGAGAACGATATCCTGCGTAGGGTTGATGATCGGTTTGCCGTTGGCGGGCGAGAGGATGTTGTTGGTGCTCATCATGAGCACGCGGGTTTCCATCTGTGCCTCGACCGAGAGCGGCACGTGAACGGCCATCTGGTCGCCGTCGAAGTCCGCGTTGAATGCGGTGCACACCAACGGGTGGAGCTGAATCGCTTTGCCCTCGATGAGCACGGGCTCGAACGCTTGAATGCCCAGGCGGTGGAGCGTCGGGGCGCGGTTGAGCATGACGGGATGCTCGGTGATCACCTCATCGAGGATGTCCCAGACCTCGGGCTTCTCTTTTTCGACGAGCTTCTTCGCGCTCTTGATGGTGGTGACGTAGCCGCGCTCTTCGAGCTTGTTGTAGATGAAGGGCTTGAAGAGCTCGAGTGCCATCTTCTTGGGTAAGCCGCACTGATGGAGTCTCAGGTCGGGGCCGACCACGATGACCGAACGGCCCGAGTAGTCGACGCGCTTGCCAAGCAGGTTCTGACGGAAGCGCCCCTGCTTGCCCTTGAGCATATCGGAGAGCGACTTCAGAGGACGCTTGTTAGGCCCGGTGATGGTCTTGCCGCGCCGGCCGTTGTCGAAGAGCGCATCAACTGCCTCTTGAAGCATGCGGCGCTCGTTGCGGATGATGATCTCAGGGGCGTTGAGCTCGATCAGGCGCTTGAGTCGGTTGTTGCGGTTGATGACGCGCCGATAGAGGTCGTTGAGGTCCGACGTCGCGAATCGACCGCCGTCTAGCGGCACCAAGGGGCGCAGGTCAGGCGGCAGCACCGGAATGACCGAGAGCATCATCCATTCTGGCCGGTTGCCAGAGTCGCGGAATGCCTCGACGACCTTGAGCCGCTTTGCATATTTCTTACGCTTGGCCTCGCTGGTGGCTTCCCTGAGCTCCAATCGGAGCTGCTCGGCAAGCGAGTGGACGTCGACGTCGCGGAGCATCTCGAGGACGGCCTCGCCACCCATGCCGGCTTCGAACGAGTCGTCGCCGAACTCGTCGAGCATGTCGTGATAGCGGTCCTCGGTGAGGATCTCACCGCGCTCGAGCGGCGTCTGCTTTGGATCGAGCACGACGTAGCTCTCGCAGTACAGAACGCGCTCGAGATCCTTGAGCGTGATGTCCAAGATCGCGCCGATTCGGCTTGGCAGGCTCTTGAGGAACCAGATGTGGGCCACGGGCGTCGCCAAGGTGATGTGCCCGAGCCGCTCGCGCCGCACTTTGCTTTGAATGACCTCGACGCCGCACTTCTCACAGACGATGCCGCGGTGCTTCATACGCTTGTACTTGCCGCAGTTGCACTCGTAGTCTTTGACGGGACCGAAGATCTTCGCGCAGAACAGGCCATCGCGCTCCGGCTTGAACGTACGATAGTTGATCGTCTCGGGCTTTTTCACCTCGCCGTGCGACCATTCGCGAATCTTTTCGGGCGCCGCAAGTGAGATGCGGATCGCCGAAAAGGCGAGAGGATCTTTGGGCTTTTCGAAGAAGCTGAAGATATCCTTCATGGCTTACTCTTCCTCCGCTGCCATGGCGTCATCCGACTTGCGCGTCGAACCACCGGTTTCGACCAACTCCACGTTGAGGCACAAGGCCTGTAGCTCTTTCATGAGTACGTTGAAGCTTTCCGGAAGCCCCGCCTCGAGCGTGTACTCGCCCTTGACGATCGCTTCGTACATGCGTGTGCGGCCTTGCACATCGTCTGATTTCACTGTGAGGAACTCCTGCAGCGCGTAGGCGGCGCCGTATGCCTCCATCGCCCAGACCTCCATCTCACCGAGACGCTGGCCACCGAACTGCGCCTTACCGCCTAGCGGTTGCTGGGTGACGAGAGAGTACGGTCCGATGCTGCGAGCGTGGATCTTGTCGTCGACGAGATGATGTAGCTTGAGCATATACATGATGCCGACGGTGACATCCTGGTGGAAGGCTTCGCCGGTGCGGCCATCGAACAAGACCGTTTGGCCGTTTCGTTGGGCGCCCGCCAACTCCAGTAGGTTCTTGATTTCGTCTTCGCTTGCGCCATCGAAGACGGGCGTTGCAAGCTGAAGACCGTCCTGCCACGAGCTCGCGAGCGCCGGGAGCTCTTTGTCCGGTAGGGTCGTGGCAAGCTCATGAATCGGACCGGACGGGAAGATCGCTTTGATGCGCTCTCGCAGCTCGGCCGCGGCCGCCTGCTGCTCGACCATCTCTTGGAGCTGCCCGCCCAAGAGCCTCCCGGCCCAGCCGAGATGAACCTCGAGGATCTGGCCGACGTTCATTCGGCTCGGAACGCCGAGTGGGTTCAAAACGATGTCGACCGGAGTTCCGTCGGGGAGATAAGGTAGATCTTCCTCCGGAAGAATGCGGCTGACCACGCCCTTGTTCCCGTGGCGGCCGGCCATTTTGTCGCCGACCTGGAGCTTACGCTTGATCGCGACGTAGACCTTCACCATTTTGATGACGCCGGGCGGGAGCTCGTCGCCCTTGCCGAGCTTGTCGATTTTCTCTCGGAAAAGCACTCGAATGGCAGCCGTCTGGTCCTCGAGCCCTGCGAGTATGGCGTCGATCTTGTCTTTGTCTTTGTCGACGTCGATGTGACCGAGGTACTTGTGGGGGATCTCTACGAGATCCGCCTCGGTGATCTTCGTACCCTTGGCGAGCAACTGCTTGCCCTTGTCGTCGACGAGCTTGGCCGTCGTGGTGTTTCGCACCAAGAGCTTGCGGATACGCTCGTTGGCAGAGTCTTCGATGATCTTGATCTCGTCGGCCATGTCCTTTTCGAACTTGGCTCGCTCGTCGGCCTCGATTTGGATGGCGCGTTCGTCCTTTTCCGTCCCCTTACGGGCAAAGACGCGCGCATCGATGACGATGCCGGTCACGCCAGGTGGGACCTTCAACGAGGTATCGCGAACGTCGCCCGCCTTCTCGCCGAAGATCGCGCGAAGGAGCTTCTCTTCAGGGGAGAGCTGGGTCTCTCCCTTGGGCGTGATCTTGCCGACCAAAATATCGCCCGAATTGACCTCGGCGCCAATGCGCACGATGCCCGATTCGTCCAAGTCCTTGAGGGCTTCTTCACCGACGTTCGGAATGTCGCGGGTGATCTCTTCCTTGCCGAGCTTGGTGTCTCGAGCGACGCATTCGAATTCCTCGATGTGGATCGAGGTATAGACATCGTCTTTGACGATGCGCTCGGAAATCAACACCGAGTCCTCGAAGTTGTAGCCCCCCCAAGGCATGAACGCGCAGATCACGTTCTGCCCGAGTGCAAGCTCGCCACGATCGGTGCTTGGCCCGTCGGCGATGACGTCTCCCGGCGTAACCTTGTCGCCGGGCCGCACGATGGGCGTCTGGTTGTAACAAGTGTTTTGGTTCGACCGGCGGAACTTGTTGAGGCGATAGATATCGGGGAAGGCTCCAGCCTCACCCCCCGCTCTGACGACCACGCGGGTCGCGTCGACCGACTCGACTGTGCCTTCCCGTTGAGCGACCACACACACGCCTGAATCGCGCGCGACGCGGCCCTCGATGCCTGTACCGGCGATGGGCGCGTGCGTCTTGACGCACGGAACCGCCTGACGCTGCATGTTCGAGCCCATCAGCGCGCGGTTGGCGTCGTCGTGCTCGAGGAAAGGAATCAGCGATGCGGCAACCGACACGAGCTGGTTGGGCGAGACATCCATCAAGGTCACCGTGTCGGGCGGCACCATGACGAACTCCCCGTTGAAACGAGCGCTGATGAGCGTGCCCTCGAGCTTGTGGGTGCTTGGGTGGATCTTCGCGTTGGCCTGGGCGATGTATTGGCCCGCCTCTTCGAGTGCGCTGTACCAGCGCACATCCTCGTCGAGCACCTTTCCGTGATCGACACGACGGTATGGCGTTTCGACGAAGCCGTACTCGTTGACGCGAGCGTACGTCGAAAGCGATGCGATCAGACCGATGTTGGGACCTTCCGGCGTTTCGATCGGACAGATGCGGCCGTAGTGGGTCGTATGCACGTCACGCACTTCAAACCCAGCGCGCTCACGCGTCAGGCCGCCCGGGCCGAGCGCCGAAAGACGTCGCTTGTGCGTGACCTCGCTCAGCGGGTTGGTCTGGTCCATGAACTGCGAAAGCTGGCTCGAGCCGAAGTATTCCTTGACCACGGCGCTCACGGGCTTGGCATTGATCAGGTCGTGCGGCATGAGCGTTTCGATCTCTTGCGACATACTCATGCGCTCTTTGATTGCGCGTTCCATGCGGACGAGGCCGATGCGATACTGGTTCTCCATCAGCTCGCCGACGGCGCGGACGCGTCGATTGCCGAGGTGGTCGATGTCGTCGACGCCGCCACGCCCGTTCTTGAGATCGATCAAGTGCTTGACCGTCTCGAGGATGTCACGCTGGGTGAGCACCGTGGCGTTCAGGTCGGGCGAATCGGGCTCCTCGCCGTAGAACTTGTAGTTGAGCTTCAGCCGGCCAACCTGGCTCAGGTCGTAGCGTTCCGGATTGAAGAAGAGATTGTTGAACAGGTTGCGGGCCGTATCGAGCGTCGGTGGATCGCCGGGGCGAAGCCGACGATAGATCTCGAGAATGGCTTCGTCTTGGGATTGGACCTTGTCGGCGATCAGCGTATCTCGAAGATAGGAACCGACATTCAAGCCGTCGATGAAGAGCACCTTGAACTCTGAAATGCCAGCCTCGCGTAGGGCGGCGATGCGATCCTCGCTCACCTCGTCGTTGACCGCGAGGAGAATCTCGCCCGTGTCCTCGTCGATGACGTCTTCCGCGGCGACTTTGCCGAGAACCTCGGCAACATCGATTGGGAGCATTTCGAGACCGGCGGACTTGAGCTTGCGGATGGCCGCACGCGTGAACTTGCGGTTCTTGCGAACCAGCACGTCGTCGCCGACCAAGATGTCGTGCGTGGCGCGCTGGCCGGGCAACAGATCGTACTCGATCGACTTTGCGTACTGTTCCTCAGAAACGATGTAGATCGTCTCGGTATCGTAGTAATAGTCGAGCAGCTGTTGGGTATTGTAGCCGAGCGCCTTGAGAAGCACGGTGGCCGGCATTTTGCGCCGCCGATCGATGCGCACATAGAGCAAGTCTTTGGGGTCGAACTCGAAGTCCAGCCAGGAGCCTCGGTACGGAATGATGCGGGCCTGATAGAGCAGCTTGCCCGAGGAGTGGGTCTTGCCTTTGTCGTGATCGAAGAAAACGCCCGGGCTACGGTGAAGCTGGCTGACGACGACGCGCTCCGTGCCGTTGATGATGAACGTCCCGTTGCTTGTCATCAGCGGGATCTCGCCGAAGTAGACTTCTTGCTCTTTGATGTCGCGGACAGCTCGCTCAGCGGCGTCGCCACCGCTGTCGTAGATGATGAGCTGAATGGTGACTTTGATGGGCGCCGCGTAGGTCATGCCACGCTGGCGACACTCCTCGACGTCGTACTTCGGACGCTCGAGCACGTAGCCAGCAAAGACCAGCTCGCTCGTGCCGTTGAAGTCGCGAATGGGGAACACGCTACTGAAGACGCCTTGCAATCCCATGTCGACACGGTCGTCCCCGGGCACCTGCGATTGCAGGAACTTCTCGTAGGACTTCATTTGAATGTCGATCAGATTCGGAATCGCCAAAAAGCGTTCGATCTTGCCGAAGCTGTGTCGTAGTCGGAAATTAGTCTGAATCTTCGCCGCCATGACCGAGAAACTCCTGTCGAACCTTCGCCGGACCCAAAAATCAGGAACTTAAGACCTGAAAACCAAAATGTAAGGGGCGACACGAGGGCATCCCGCCCTCCCGCTCAAAAGCGGCAAGTCGCCCTTGTTCACCCAAAGCGCCTGCAGAGGCTGCCCCCAGCCGGATGTTAACCCGGCGGGGCAATACTGCCAAGTCCCGAGCAACCGAAAAGCCCACGCCCATCGGCTACTTGACCGTAACCTTGGCCCCAGCCTCTTCGAGCTTCTTTTTAACTTCCTCTGCCTCTTCCTTGGAGACCCCCTCTTTCACGACCTTGGGAGCCGCTTCGACGAGGTTTTTCGCGTCCGCCAGCCCGAGCTGGGTGATCTCGCGGATCGCCTTGATGACGTTGATCTTCTTCCCACCGGCCTCGGTGAGCTCCACGTCGAACTCGGTCTGCTCCTCCGCAGCGGCCTCACCGCCGCCCGCGGGACCCGCCACGGCCACTGCCGCAGGAGCCGCGGAAACGCCCCACTTTTCCTCGAGGGCCTTCACCAGACCCGCGACTTCCATCACGGACCAGGAGCTGAGTTCCTCCACCATTTGATCTAGATTCATGTTCGCCATTTGTTCACTCCAAACCGTGCCTCGCACGGCCGCTTCGGATCACTCGCCGGCTTCCTTCCGGCGGAAAGCTTCAATTACAAGCGCTAGGTTTTGCGCGGGCGCATTGATTTGCGCGACCAAGTTCTGCATGGGTGCCATGAGCTGCGCCAGGAGCATCGCTCGGACCTCGTCCTTGCCGGGAAGCGAGGCGAGCTCCTTTTCGACCCGCTTGGCATCCAAGACCTCGCCGTCCATCAGACCACACTTGACCAAGAGCTTCTCGGGCTGCCCTTTGGGAGTCAGGGTGTCGGCGTGCTCCTTGCGGAAGTTCTTGATGATCTTCGCGGCGGCCGAAGGGTCCTCGTAGCTCCACGCGATCGCGGTCATGCCGGCGAGCTGGCTCGTGAACTCGTCATTTTGGGCGAGATCGCTGTCTTCGAGAGCCTTGGTGATGACGTTGTTCTTGATGACCTTGTAGTCGACCCCTGCCTCGCGAAAGCGCGCGCGCAAGCTGGTGATGGTTTCGACGTTCACGCCGCGGAAGTCCACGAGCACGATCGCGGTTGCGGTATCGAACTTCTCGCGGACGTCTTTGGCCTGCGCGGCCTTTTGCTCTTGTGAGGCGCCCATGACTTAGGCCTCCGCCTCGATGCTTTGCGGGTCGATTCTGATGCCGGGACCCATCGTGGAGCTGAGCGTGATGCTGCGTAGGTAAGTCCCCTTGGCTGCAGCCGGCTTCGCCTTGACCAACGCGTTGACGAGCGAGCGGACGTTTTCGGCGAGCGCCTTCTCTTCGAAGGACTTCTTGCCGACGGGAGCATGCACGATGCCCGCCTTCTCGGCGCGGAACTCGACCTTGCCGGCCTTGGCCTCTTTGACCGCCTTCTCGACATCGAAGGTGACGGTGCCGACCTTTGGGTTTGGCATCAGGCCGCGAGGACCGAGCACCCGGCCTAAACGACCGACCTGGCCCATCATGTCGGGGGTCGCAATGACGGTGTCGAACTCGAGCCAGCCATCATTGACCTTGGCGACGAGGTCTTCGCCGCCAACGACATCCGCGCCGGCCTTTTCGGCCTCGGACACCTTCTCGCCCTTGGCAAACACGAGGACCCGCTTAGAGCTGCCCGTACCATAGGGGAGGACGATGGCGCCGCGCACCATTTGGTCGGCGTGCTTTGGGTCGACCCCAAGGCGCACCGCGAGATCGACGGACTCGTCGAAGCTGGCGAAGGCGAGCTCCTTCACCAGACCTACAGCCTCGGACAACCCGTAGCGATGCCCGTGTTGTGGCTTCTCTAATGCAGCCTGGCGCTTCTTACCCGGTTTCACTGTTCCTCCTGCAGCAGGGTGACCTGCCTACCACCATGGTCCCTGGGTGGTGCAGGGAGGGTGATCGCTCACCCCGAAAGCGATTAGTCGATGACGTCGACGCCCATCGACCGTGCCGTCCCAGCGACGCTGCGCATGCAGCTCTCGATGGAGGCGGCGTTCGTGTCTTGGAGCTTGGTTTCTGCGATTTCCCTGATCTGCGCTTGGGTGATTTTTCCTACTTTGTCTTTGTTGGGGCGGCCCGAACCCGACTTGAGCTTGAGTGCCTTTTTGATGAGCACCGCGGCGGGCGGCGTCTTCATGATGAAGCTGAAGGTTCGGTCCGCGTATACGGAGATCACCACGGGGATGATCAAGCCGGCTTGCTGTTGAGTTTTTGCATTGAACTCCTTGCAAAAACCCATGATGTTGACGCCGTGCTGTCCCAATGCCGGCCCGACGGGAGGCGAAGGGTTCGCCTGTCCCGCAGGTAGCTGGAGCTTGATCTGTCCAATTACCTTCTTCATCGATGTGAGCCCGCCGGAGCCGCGAGTTCTGGCTCACGGCACGAAAAATGCAAGCCGAATTCTTGTAATACTTATGGGGTGAGGGCCGCGAGGGCTCTCAGACCGTCTTTTCGACCTGGTGGTAGTCGAGCTCGACGGGGGTCGCGCGGCCGAAAATCGAAACAAGTACGCGGACTTTCTGTTTTTCGGCGTTGACCTCCTCGATGGTCCCCGTGAAATTGGCGAAGGCTCCGTCGGTTACCCGGACATGGTCGCCCTCCTCGAAGATGACCCGCGGCTTGGGCTTGGCGGCGCCCTCGGCGACCTGCTGGGCGATGGTTCGGATCTCGCGCTCGGGCACCGGGGACGGGTGCCGGCCTCCGACGAAGCCACTCACCTTCGGGGTGTCTTTGATCAAGTGCCAGGTCTGATCGTCGAGATCCATCTGCACGAAAATGTAGCCGGGGTAGAAGGTGCGTGAGCTCAGGCGCTTCTTCCCAGCGCGCGTCTCTTGCACGTTTTCCTTCGGGATGAGGATTTCGCCAAAGCGGGACTCGAGGCCCGCCTGTTTGATGCGCTCCTGCAAAGAGAGCTTCACTTTGTTTTCGTAGCCGGAATACGCTTGGACGACGTACCACTTCATAGGGGTTTCCAACGGTTGGTGTGACTCATACATTGTAAATCAAGTCCGTGATCCTCGACCAAGCCATGTCGAAGACGCCTAGAATGACTGCCGCGATGACGGATACGACCAAGACGACGATGGTCTGAGACCACGTTTCTTGTCGGCTGGGCCATGTGACTTTGGACAGCTCGACACACACTTCGGTGACAAAGCCGTGCAGCTTGTCCGAGCGATAAGCGATGATTGCGCCGACCGCAGCGATGAGGCCCGACACCGCGGCGATGATCGTCGCGTTGGGCTCAGGGACGGCATCGACGTTGTCGGCAAGAATGGTCCACAGGCCGTTGCCCGACTTGATCATGAACCAAGCCGCAAAGACCGCGCAGCCCATGAAGGAGAACTGCACCCATCGCTCGACACCGAGAGTGCCGGTCGGCCGTAGCTGTTCTTTTTCTTTTTCGATCGCCATTGGCTTGTTTCTGGTGTTGCGTCGTTCTGGCAGGCCAGGAGGGATTCGAACCCACAACCCGCTGATTTGGAATCAGCTGCTCTACCAATTGGAGCTACTGGCCTACTGGGTCGCCCTACTTGGACTCCCTGTGAAGGGTATGTTGTTTACAGGTAGGACAGAACTTCTTGAACGCAAGTCGCTGCTGCTCTCCAGCCTTTCGTGCCTTTTTGGTGTGGTAATTGCGGGCGCTGCACTCCTCGCAGACGAGCGCGATGCGCACGCGTTTGGGGTTACTCAAGGATCTTGGCGATGACGCCGGCGCCGACGGTGCGGCCGCCCTCGCGAATGGCAAAGTTCTGCTTCTCTTCCATCGCGACCGGGGTGATGAGCTCGACGACCATGTTCACGTTGTCGCCCGGCATGACCATCTTGATCTCTTCGGGAAGCTCGATCTTGCCCGTCACATCCAGGGTCCGCATGTAGA
>CAJIBX010000290.1_pt1 | contig 14768 bp, 11 predicted proteins | sample 9199471 | NCBI WGS metagenome assembly CAJIBX01 (sample SAMEA7708317, study PRJEB35096) | sediment metagenome | biome: marine neritic benthic zone biome [ENVO:01000025]; feature: sediment [ENVO:00002007]; material: shallow marine sediment [ENVO:03000034] sea grass bed [ENVO_01000059] ...
ACCGGACGTTGCCTCGTACACCCGCCGAAAGCGATTCGGATCTGGGTTGATCAAAGGAGCGACCTCGACCGGGGATTCGAGCGCAAACGGGCGATTGTGATCGGCCATCATGGCGACTGTGGTTTCGAGAAGCATGCGATGCTCGGTGGTCTCGGGCGCGTCCTCGACTTTGACGGCCTCGACACTCGGGAACGAATCGATGAGGTCGCGGTCGACATCGGTGCGGTTCGCGCTCACGAGGCGCCGTCCGTTGTACTGACTGAACGCGCCTTGGCGGAAATAATAGTACCCGCTCGGGGGGGAGTAGTCGTCGTGGAAGATCACGACCGCGATAGGAACGGGCGCTCCCTCCGGGTCGTAGTCGTCGCGAAATTGAAGATCGTCATCGGGGCGACCGCGTTGACGCGTTCGGTCGCCTCGTCCTCGTCTCTCGCCGGGCTGGCCGCGCGCATCCTGGCCCTGCCCCTTGTCCTCTTCGTTGTCGCCCGGACGTAGACCGAGCCCGGCCGAGGAGGACGGCGGTGGCGGAAGCCCTATCTTCTGGGTGGTCTGGACGATCAGCGCCAGTAGAAACAAAACGACTGCAAAGTGCAGAAGACCGCGACCGACTCGTCGTTCCTTCATCAACAACAGGACCGCGACCGCCGTCGCGATGCCCCCAGCGATCAAAAAGGCCACGGTCGGGTCGCCGCCGAGGGCGATGATGGGGTCGGAGACGGTAAAGGGTCGATTGATCGCGCCATCGCGATGGGCGACGAAGAGCTGCGCAAATGCGAGCGCGACGAGCACGACCTCGAAGAGTGCCGCCACCGGTCGGCGCGTCGACGCCGTCCGAATCGCCGCGCTCACAATCAACGCCACGAGCCCTGCGAACCCGGCTTCACCAAGACGAAGCGCCGCAGCGGGACCCAACAGGGCCCCAAAGAACGGAGCGCCCATGACGAGCTGCCGGATCGCGAACACGGCGGCGAGCGAAAACAACGCGGCGCCAAGGAGCGCAGGCAATCGCAGGCGGCTTCGCCCCAGCTGGGAGCCGATGAAGCAACCGAAGAACCCAGCGAGGAACGCTGCAAGCGCGGCCTCGGTTCGCGCGAGCGGCCAGACCAGCATGAACCATGCGACGGCGTGAACCCCGGCCCTGGCAACCTCGGCGACGAAGCCCTGCTGTTGTTGCTGGGTCGTCATGCGGCCCTCAATGTCGTTGCGATGCTGCGTCGGCTGTCGGTCACGATGCGACCGGAAACGCGATCGAGGACGACCACTTCGCACTGTTGACGGCGCAGAGCGTCGATGACGTGATCGAGCTGCGCCCTGGTGAGACCCTCGTCCTGGACCTCCTTCAGAAGCCATCGCCTCCAGGCCGGTCTGGCGTCGTCCGGAGGCACTGCATCCACTCCGATTACAGCGTGAGCCCGGTGCTTGAGTCGCCCGAGCTTCGAAAGCCAGGCGCCACCGGTGGGCGGGACGAACAGGACCAGCGTTGCGGGGCCGTCGCGCTCGACCTCGTCCAGGAACGCCTTGAGCCCCGATCCGCTTCGCCCGCGCGCGACGGACGAGCGGACGATCTTGTGTAGCGCGGTTTGCAGGTCGGAGGTGGCACCGGGTGAACCATCAGCGCCGAAAGTCCATTCGTTTCCGAAGACCCCGCGTTCGAGCGCTGCGCGGGCAGCGGCCGCCGATGCCTCATCGTTCCGACCGGCGATGAGATAGGCGACCGTGCGACGCGCGTGTGTAAGGGCGCGCTCAGGGTGACGAACCATGAGCTTTCGCGTGCGACCAAACACCTTCCAGTGGATGAAACGCGCGGGATCACCAGGAACATACCGGCGCAGCTCCAATCGATCGCCCTGCTCGAGACCCATCGGATGCGGTTGCTCCTCGCCCCCCGCAAGCGAAGTCAACACCGGAAGGCGCCGGATGCCTCCGAGATGCGGCACCACATCGAGGGTGACCTTTTGCTCCACTCTGAGTGCAATACGCGACAAGCCGAAGGCGTCCTGCACGATGATACGCCGACGGACGCTCTTGACTTCGCCACGCGAGCTCGCCACGACGTGCTCGCGAAGACGCGCTCCTTCGCGCCGGAGGTCGACCCGAACCGCCTCTGGCCGCTCCCACTCGCACGCGAGCTGCAGGAGCGGCATCCAGCGAAGGGCGGGAAGCGAGAAGTCAGTCGGAAACTCACGGGCCGTTTCGACCCGCAGCGCGTGATCGTCCGCATCTCCGAGCGCCCCTAGCCGGAGCTTTAGTACCGAGGCAGCAATTGCGACCACCAGTGTCGTGAGCACGAGGATGCCGAGGCCTCCATACCCGAGCACGAGCAGCACGAGGTCGAGCTTGCCGTGACCAAAGCGGAAGAGCGCTACCGACGCAGCGACCGCGAACAGAAGCCCGAGCAGTGTCCAGGGGAATAGGTCCTTGGCGTGCCTGAGCAGGCGTTTGATCAGGAGAACGCGTTCCTGCCATTTCGGGGCCAGCGGACGCCGGAACATGATACGCGTAGCGTGACACGAGGGTCGCCCGGCTCAAAACGCTGCCCCGGAACTCGACAAAACTCGATTGGCGAGCACTATGGTGGGCGCCGATGGCTCCGAGCCCAAAGATCATCCTCGTGGTCGAAGACGACCCGACCATGCGTGCAATCGTGATCCGCGTGCTCGAGCGCGATGGAATGATGACGTTGACGGCGGAGTCGGGGGCGGACGCGCTCACACGCGTACGGGAGGCAGACGTGCCGCCTGCAGTTCTGATCATCGACTACACCCTGCCCGACATGACGGGCGGTGAGCTGCTCACTCGACTAGAGACATCGATGGGCGGTGATCTGCCGCCCACGATCCTGCTCACCGGGTCGGTCGAAGAGGTCGAACACGTAGACGCAAAACGCTTCGATCGTGTCCTCGGAAAGCCCTTTTCTCTCGGCGAGTTGGAAGCGCACATTGCCGCGCTAGTCGATTCTTGACTTGATCCAATGGGACGCTAACATCCGCCCACTCTGAGGCGTCCTCTGAATCACGCGCGAGGCAACTAATGAGCGATGTGATGATCGAGGCGCGGGAACTGACAAAGCACTACGGTTCAGTCACCGCGCTCAAGCAAGCGACATTCGAGGTTCGGCGGGGTGAAGTCGTGGGCTTCTTGGGCCCAAACGGCGCCGGCAAGACCACCACGATGAAGATCCTCACCTGCTTCATCGCGCCGTCCGACGGCACGGCCAGCGTCAATGGGGCCGATATCTTCGAGGACCCGATCGCCGTTCGTCGCTCGATCGGCTACCTGCCGGAGAGCACGCCGCTCTACACGGAGATGCTCACGCTCGAATACCTTGAGTTCATGGCCAATATGCGTGGCTTCAAGGGCGACGCCGCGCGAACTCGCATGAAACGGGCGGTCGATCAGACCAGCATTGCCGATGTGCTGGGAAAGAACATCGGCGAGCTCTCCAAGGGCTATCGCCAGCGTGTAGGCCTCGCTCAGGCGTTGTTGCACGAGCCGCCCGTTCTGATTCTGGACGAGCCAATGAGCGGGCTCGATCCAAACCAAGCCGGCGAGATCCGTGAGCTGATTCGCGAGATCGGCCGCGAGCGCACGGTCATCTTGTCGACGCACAACCTGCCCGAGGTGACGGTCACCTGCGGTCGAGTGCTGATCATCTCCAAGGGCGTGCTGGTCGCCGACGACACGCCGGAGGAGCTCTCCGCCCGGGCGGGGAAGCCCCACTTCATCGCGACGGTACAGCAGGGCACGAGGTCCGCCAGCGACATCCACCAGGTGTTCGCGAACATCGAAGGCGTCGAACGGGTCCACGAACACTCGACGCCGGCCGCGGGCGAGCTGGTGGTTGAGCTGACGCCGGAGGGTAAAGAGGACCTGCGCGCGGCGATCTTTCAGGCTGCCGTCGGAGCCAACCTGTTGCTGCTTGGTCTCGAGCAGCGTGGTGAGAACCTCGAAGACGTCTTCCGACAGCTCACCCTCGGCGAAGATGAGGAGGCGGCATGAACAACATCCTCACGATCGCGCGCCGGCAGTTCCAGAGCTATTTCAACGGGCCCGTCGCCTATATCGTCATTTGCTTGGTCCTACTCGCCTTGGGTTTCTTCTTTTGGGAGACCTTCTTCTTGTTTGGGCGGGCTACGGCACGCGAGTTGTTCCGGTGGCTCGGACTGATTCTCGTTTTCTCGATTCCCGCGCTCACCATGGGCCTGCTCGCCGAGGAGAAACGCACCGACACGATCGAGCTATTGATCACGATGCCGGTGACCGAAGCCGAAGTGGTGCTCGGGAAGTTCCTCGGGGCCTTCGGGCTCCTCGTAGTGCTGCTCTTATTGACGCTGCCCTACCCGATCAGCGTGGCGACCTTGGGCGACCTCGATTGGGGTCCGGTCATCAGTGGCTATCTCGGCCTGCTGCTTCAAGGGGGCGCCCTGATGGCGATCGGCCTGATGGCCTCGAGTTGGACCGACAATCAGTTGATCGCGCTCTTCGTCGCGCTTGCGATCTGCGTGTTCCTGTGGGTGATCGACAAGTTCCTCCCGCTCTTGCCCGTTGGGGCCGCGTCCGTGCTCGAGTGGGTGTCCTTGGACTCGCACTTCCAGAGCATGTCGCGCGGCGTGATCGACCTGCGCGATGTGCTCTATTTCGTTTCAATCATGATCTTCGCCCTCGGATTGGCTTTCCGGGCTCTCGAATCACGTAGGTGGAGCTGACTCATGTCGTCGAAGGTTCAAAAACGAGCTGCAAGCGAGTCCCTACTCTTTCTGCTGATCATCGGTGGCGTTCTCATCTTGCTCAACATACTCGCAGCCTATTTCAATCCCGGTCGTCTGGACCTCACCAAGGCGCGGCTGTTCTCGCTTGCGGAAGGCTCAAAGAACGTAGCCGCCAACTTGAGCGACCGGATGGAAATCGTCGCCTACTTCACGGCGGATCTCCCGCCCCCGTTCAACGCCACCGAACGCCATGTTCGCGACATCCTCGAGGAGTACGAAGCGGCGTCCAGAGGCAACGTGAAAGTGAGATTCATCAACCCCGACAACGAGGAGCTCCAACAGGAGGCACGCTCAGACGGGGTTCAACCGGTGGCACACCAGAACATCGAGCAGGATCAGGTCAGCGTCGTCGAAGGCTACCGCGGCATGGTCCTGAAGTACCTCGGCGAAAAGAAGACGATTCCGGTCATCCAAGACACCACAGGCCTCGAATACACGGTCACTACCGCGATGAAGGAGCTCTCGGGCGACAAGAAGCCCGTCGGCCTGCTTTCGGGGCACGAGGGTCCGACGTTGCAAGAGGGCCTTTCTCAGCTGAGCAACGTGCTTCCCACCTACGAATTAAAGGAAGTCGATGCCACGGAGGAGATCGACCAAGACCTCGCCGCGCTGTTGATCATCGGCCCACAGGATGTCCTGACCGACGTCGAGCTCCGTCATGTCGATCAATACGTGATGCGAGGCGGTGCCCTCGGCATCTTCGGTGGTGCGCTCAAGGTCACGCTCGCCGGCGGCCCGCCCAGCGCCGAGCCAGTCAATACTGCCCTCAACACGTTGCTCGAGAGCTGGGGGTTGAGCTTGCAGCCCAAAGTCGTCGCAGACGCCCAATGCTCGCGCGCACCGATGCGAGGGCCACTCGGCTTTCAAGTGCTCGTGCCTTACCCGCCCATCCCGGTGGTACAGCTCACCGAAGAGCAGGCCGAGCATCCAGTCCTGTTTCGCCTCGCTTCGCCAATGATGCCGTTCAGCGCCATCGTCGACGTGAAAGAGGCGCCAGCCGGCGTCACGGTTACTTCGCTCGCAAACTCGTCCGATCAATCGTGGGCGATGAGCGGAACCAGCATTCAGCTCCAGCCGCGAAACCCGCGCGAATGGTCGCCCTCGAGCGAACGAGGACCATTCACGATGATGGCAGCGCTCGAAGGCCCACTACCTTCAGCGTTCGCCTCGGCCGTGTCGACGGACGAAGCGTCCGAGGCGATTCAGGCCCCACCTCAGGCCGAGAATCCCGTACGGGTGTTGGTGGCGGGGACCAGCACCTTCTTGGAAGATGCGTTTTTGCCCCCCACACAGCCTGGTCAACAGGTTCAGTTGAATGCCGCGCTGTCCCTCGCATTGAATGCGATCGATTGGCTCGCCGCGGACTCCGATCTCATCGCAATTCGAGCCAAGACCGTCGAGGATCCGGCGTTGGACATCCCCGACTCGGTCCTCGCCGCGGAGACCGAAGCGCGGGACGCGGCGCGGGCTGGTGACAAAGCCGGTGTCGAGAAGGCACTTGCGGAAGGCAAAGCGGCGATCAAGTCATGGGATACCAAGAAGATGATGTATCGCATGGTGAACAGCCTTGGCATTCCGATTGCGTTTGCGCTCTTCGGTATGCTGCGGTGGCGTCAACGGACCAACAAGAAGAGAACTCTAACGCTGTAGGAGCGGGTCGGGATGAACTGGAAGAAGAATCGCATTGTCGCCGGCACAATCGCGTTGGCTGCGCTTCTGTTGATCACGTTGTGGGCAGTTCGCACGAGGAACATCGAGACGCATACGACCACCGAGGTGTCGGCGCCCGAAGTAGATAAGGACGAGCTCACCACACTCGAAATCACGCGTCCAGGCCAGGACACCGTCACGCTGACCAAGCGAGATGAGGACTGGTGGGTCACCACCCCGGTCGAGGCCGAGGCCGACGAGAACACGGTCAACACTGCCTTGAACCGCATCAGCGAGCTCAAGGCTTCAGGCATCGTTGCGACTCGACCGGAAAACCACGCGCGACTCGAAGTCGATGACGCACAGGCGATCCACGTGGTTGCAAAGAGCTCCGACGCGACAGCGGTCGACATGCTCATCGGCAAGTACGCCGGCGGCAACACCATGGTGCGCTTCGATGCGGCCGATGACGTCTACGGCATCAATGGATCGATCAAGTATGTGTTCGACCGGGAGCTCAAGGCGTGGCGGAATCGCAAAGTCAACGATTACAAGCCAGCGAGGGTTCGAGCGATCTCGTTCCAGAGCACAGGCGGCAAGTTCAGCTTCGAAAAAGAAGGCGATGACTGGAAGCAGGTTGCACCGAAGAAGAAGATCAAGAAGTTCGATCCGAAGAAAGTCAAAGGCTTGGTCTCGAGCGCGGCAAGGCTGACCGCGACCGACTTCGCGGCGCCCGGCATCGACGCCGCCGCGGCGGGTCTCACCAAGCCCTCGGGGACGATCACCATGGTGGTCGACCCGGACGAGAAGAAGGAAGGGGAGGCCGAGGCCAAGGCCGAGGCCGAGGCGGACCTCGGGACCGAGGCCGAGACCGAGGCCGAGGCCGAGGCCGAGACCGAGGCCGAGGCCGAGCCCGAGACCGTCGTGTTGCTCATCGGCGACGCCGGCGAAAAAGACACGGAGTTCTACCTTCAACGCGAAGGAAACGACACCATCTACTTGGTCTCGAAATACCTGGCGAATCGACTCCGCCCCGACAAGGAGGCGTTCCAGGCGTCCGAAAAGAAGAGCAGCGACGCGCCGCCTCCTCCGCCGACCGGGATGCCGCAGATGCCTCCCGGTATGCCCGGCCAGCATCCGCAACTACCACCTGAGGTCATGAAGCAGCTTCAGGAACAGATGCGCCGTCAGCAACAGCAGCAAGGCCAATAATCCGCTTACCGCGAGCCGCAGACCGCTCTCCGCGGACCGCGAGTCGCAACCGCGAGCCGCGAGCCGCAGACCGCTCTCCGCGAGCCGCAGACCGCTTTCCGCGGGCCGCTCACTACGCCGCGTTTGGTTCGCATCGTCCTTTCGTTTCGGTTTGGGCTGGCGGGTGAACCCAAACCTCAACGAAAGGACTCCGCTCATGTCGAAACTCATCGCTCACGAAGTTGCTCTCGAACTCGTCCGGGTCGCAGCTCCCGCGATCCGCCGGATTGAACGGGCAGATAGGGACCTCGCTCGGCAGCTTCGGCGAGCTGCCGCGAGCACGGTGCTGAACCTCGCTGAGGGCGATCACAGCGATGGTGGCAATCAGCGCGCTCGGTTCTTCACCGCAGCCGGCTCCGCGAAGGAGACGAAGTCTGCACTGCAGGTCGCAGAGGCCTTCGGCTACGTTGCGGACCCTACTGCACTCAAGCTTGCCGACCGCGTCGTCGCACTTATCTGGAAGCTCGCACGCTCCACCACGCCCCGCTGAAGAGGTGGCCAGCCACGGAAGGGCGTGTTGCTGGCGTGCCGACGGAGGGGGACCTTCGCGAACCCAGCGCCGAGCCGGCGTCCTGCGCAGCGAGTGGGCGGAGGCTCGCGTGGGCCACGTTCCGGACAGCCGACGGGTCCCGCGAGCGAGCAAGGGCGTCGGTCGGCGCTAGGTGTAGCAAGGCGAGCGCGTCCTCGGAGTCGGCACGCCAGCAACACGCCTTCGCGAGGCTCCGATTGAAGCAGCCTGTAACTCTTCGGCTTCACGGTGTGGGCGACGGCCCCGAACATGCTGTACGCCCCCAAGGGAATCGCCTCTCGGGGGTCAATGAGGGTACGGTGATCGAAACATGAAGCGAAAAAGACGAATGGCCCTGACCCTCAAACGCCCCGGCAAGCAACCCGCCACTCCCCCGGAGACCGAAGACGAACCAAAGCGACCCTTGTCCGATGTCTACGAGATCGATTTGATGACGCCCGAAGAGCTCGCCGAGCAGGAGAAGTACATCAGCACGCTCCCGCCGGGTTCCGGAATTCATCCGGCGGTGATTACGGAGTTCGACCTGCCCGACGAGTCGAACCTCGACCTCGACTCACTGCTCCCGCAAGAAGAAGACGAAGACTGAGTTACTCCGCTTCGGTCCAGGCTTTCGGCCGCAGCAGTGGAGAAGGGGACGCGCCAACGTCGCGCCAGTCGGAGGGCACTTGCAATCGCGTCGATGCGAGCGGCGCGTCAAACGCGAGAAGCTCATCCCGCGTGTGCTCACCCCCGACGTCGGTCACGAGCGCAGCGAACCCCATGTCGCTCACCTGCGTGCGGGCCGTTCCACACCCCATGGTGAGTCCGAAAACGGCTAGCAGGCTGAGAGTCGCCAACGCGCGGGTGCGTATCATCCGGGGCACACTAACACAGTATCCGCGCTCGCGGTGCATCGTGGTGACGGCGGCGGCGCACGTGTGATGGTATGTAAGTGCATGCCACATCACATTATCCGGCTCGAACGGCATCGAACTCCCCGACATCATTGAAGCGCGGGTAGTGTTGAGCGAGGATTTCGCTTCCGGGCGAAACCGCCGCGCCCTTGGAGACGAGCTCGGTGAGCAAAGTGTGAAGCGCTGCCGCGGGGTCGGACCCCGGGTCGAAGAGCGTCTCCATCCCGAGCGCCGGGCTCACGAACCGTAACACCACTTCCTGCCCGTTCTTTCGGCGCGTCCGGAGCAGGAGATCGATCACGAGCACGTTGTTCTTGATGCCATCCTTGGCTTTCCACTGCTCCAGGATGCCTACTTTGACCTCGGCGATCTCGGCGAGTGGGACGCTCCTCGTCTTCCCCTTGCTATTCGCTGCGATGAAGCCGTGTGCATCACGCCCTGCGAAGGTGCACGTGACGACAGAGCGGGGCGGCGGCGCGGGTTCTTCGAGATCGTACTCCACGACGCCGGGCGCATCCGCCAAGCGGTGTTCTCGGGGATTGGTGGAGCTCGTGGCGGAGCTCGACTCGGCCGGGGTTGGCGACGAGTCCATTTCGCGAAGTGGCTCCATGGGTTCCATGGTGGGCAGCGGCTCCATCGGGATGTCTTCGAACTCGACACCGTCCGATTGTTCGTGCGCGAGTTGGGGCCCCAGCATCTCCTGCACGTACTCCATCCGTTTCTTGGCGAGGTTCAGCATCTCGGGATTGGCATCGCCGCGGTCGAGCACCTGCTGTAGCAGGGGCAGCGCCCGGTGATGGTCCTTGACCTGGAGGTACATGTCGACCAACTCGAGTTGAGCCCTTGCCGCGATGGGACCGTCGCCCTCCCCAACCGCGCAGAAGAGCTTTTCTGCCTTGGCCGGCTCCTCCTTCTTCACGATGCGGGCCGCGCGAAACGCCACGGCCGGACGAAGCATCGAAGGCTCGAGTTGTGGCCAAAACTCCTTCACGACCGCGAGCACGCCGTCGTCGCTCTTGTCGGCGAGGCTCGTCCCCAGCATCCGATCGACGTGTCGGGTGACTTCCTCGGTCTTCTTGTGCTCCACGGCAAGGCGTGCGAGCACGCCGTGCGCCTCGAAGTTGTTGGGCTGGTCGCGAATCACCATGTTGAGCTGTCGTTGGACCTCGCCCCATTGCCCTCTCGCCATCGCGCCCTGCGCCGCCGCTAGACCTTCGTGTTCGGTCCAGCCGTCGTGGGTCTTCTCGACGCTCGGAGCGATGAAACGCTCTTCGATACCAGTCACACGGAGGAAAAGCGCCACGGCCCCGCCGACACAAAACCCCCCGACGTGAGCGATGTAGTTCACCCCGGCGGCATCGCCAACGAACGCAAAGGTCAACAGCAGGACACCGAAGAACATCGTTCCCCAGAGCCAGGCCGGCATCCTCACCACGCGGACCAGCTGGAACCAGAGAATCGCGGGAAAGACGAGGAACTGCACGTTCTCTTCGGAAAATCGAACACAGAAAGCGCCTAGACACGCAGCAATGAGCGCCGAAGCTCCGATCAGCGGATAGATCAGGTTCGGCTCCGTAACGAAGTGAGCCGCCGCTCCGGCCCCGATGCCGATCACCAAGAAATAGAAAAAGAGAATTCTGCCCCACGCATCCTCGAGTAGCGGCGCGACCAACGCGAACAAGAACAAGCTGAAAGCCAGATGCAGCCAACCAGCGTGCACGAACGCGTATGTGATCCAGCCTGCTTGGTGTAGGCCTTCACTCGGAACGAGGCCCCAACGGTTCAGAGGTTGTGAACGCACCAGGGGCAGCACATCACCGAGCATCTGGTCGAGTTTCGCTTGCTCCCTGCCACGCTTCTTAGGCTCTGGTGGTGTGTACTCTCGATTGTAGAGGGCTCGATAGTACTTGAACGTCTCCACCAACTGCTTGACGCGATTCGTCTCGTGCTCGAGCTCATCGAAGTACCGTCTGGCCTCTTTCCGTACGGCCTTGGACACGAAGTGCTTCTCGATCTCAGGCGGAACTTCCAGATACGGGTGCTCCATCCAGTACGCGCGAGCGGGATTGAGCTGTTCATCCAGCTGGTTCGATTCCTGCAGCATGGGAACACTCAGGACGAAGCCGACGAGGCATGCCACACCCACCAAGATGCTGATCACCGGCAGGCGAAAGACCGCTCCACCCTCCATGCCAAGCGGGATGATCAGCACCGACTATGCCCCCGTTCCGTGCTCACGAAATTCCCCGCGAAAAGAATAGCGTACGGAGACGTGGGATACCGAATTGAGCCGCTAGAGCTTGGCCGCCGCGATGACTACGGCGGCCCAGCCGCCGAGCAGGAGCAGGCCTCCCACGGGCGTGATCGCTCCGAGCCGGGTGACCCCGGTCAGCGTCATGGCGTAGAGACTGCCCGAGAAGAGCACGATCCCCGCCACGAAACACCAGCCGGCCACGACCCCGGCTCCGCCACCTGCGCGATGGACGAGCCAGGCCGCCAGCCCAATCGCCAGAGCATGTGTGAGGTGGTAGTGGGAGGCCGTGGACCACCACTCCAGCCGCTTGGCACCATTGGCCGCATCGGCGAGATAGCCGCGCAGACCGTGTGAGCCGAAGGCTCCGAGGGCCACGGCGGTGAATCCAGCCACGCCTGCCAGAACCGCGAACAGTCGATCCATGGCGTAAGCTAGCCGATGACACCAACAGAAGCTACGATCGGGGCGCAACGCAGAAGCACTCGACAAATGAGCACGGATTTCGGCGTCAACCAAGCCTTGGTTGAAGAACAGTTCATGAAGTGGATCGAGAACCCTTCGGCGGTTTCCGATGCCTGGCGGAAGTACTTCGACGGTTTGCCCGAATCCGAATGGCCCCAGCTGACAAGTGCGGGGACGGTGATCTCGCCGTTGGCCACGGCACCCGGCGTAACATCGCCGGTGCCGCCCGCGCCACGTCCCGCACCGATGGAAGACATCGACAATGGCTTGGGAGACAACGGCGGCGGCGCATCGCCATCGGTGTTCCTGCCTCCCACTGCGGAGACGATTCCATTCATGGGATCAGGACACGATTCCACCGAACCCGACGCGGAGGGGCGTTTGTCTTTTCCGCCTTCGAGCGACGTACTCGCGGCAACCGAGCTGCAGGCCCGACTCTCCGCACTGATCAACGCGTATCGCGTGCGCGGGCACCTCTTCGCAAAGCTCGACCCGTTGGGCCTGCACGTGCCCCCGCCCGATGAGTTTTTTCTAGAGCGATACGGGCTCGAGCACGTCGACCCGACGACCGTGTTTTCGAGTGGTGACCTCGCGGGGCCTCCGACGCAGACGTTTCAAGAGATCATCTCCCGCCTGAAAGACACCTATTCGCGAACCATCGGCGTCGAGTTCACCTTCCTCGAGAACCGCGAGGCGCGTGACTGGCTGCAGGCGCGCATGGAGTCGAGCCGCAACCACATCGGACTGAGTCACGACGAGCAGATCCGCATCCTCACCAAGCTCACCGATGCCGAGATTTTCGAACAGTTCCTCCACACCAAGTACGTTGGGGCCAAACGCTTCTCGCTCGAAGGTGGCGAAAGCGTGATTCCCGCCTTGGACGTGTTGGTCGAGCGAGCTGCGTTGCTGGGGGTCGATGAGATCGTCATCGGGATGGCGCACCGTGGCCGGCTCAACGTGATGGTCAACATCATGGAGGCCAACGTGCGCGAGATCTTCGCCGGGTTCGAGGACGACAACCCGGAAGCCTACGTCGGCCGCGGCGACGTGAAGTACCACCTGGGCTACTCGCTCGACCGCAAAACTGCGAGCGGCAAACAAGTCCACATCACCTTGGCGTTCAACCCGTCGCACCTCGAGTTCGTCAATCCCATTGTCGAAGGGCGCGTACGCGCCAAACAAGACCGTCGCGGAGACACCGACCGCACCCACGTCTTGCCACTGTTGATCCACGGCGACGCGGCTTTCGTTGGTCAGGGAGTCGTCGCGGAGACGCTCAACCTCAGCCGGCTGCCCTCTTATGAGACGGGGGGCACGGTGCACGTGGTAGTCAACAACCAAATCGGGTTCACCACGCTCCCGGAAGACGCACGCTCCACGTCATATTGCACCGACATCACGCGCATGCTTCGTTGCCCGGTGTTTCACGTCAACGGCGAAGACCCCGAGGCCGTCGTGCAAGTCATGAACCTCGCCGTCGAATACCGCCAGCGGTTTCACGAGGACGTGGTCATCGACCTGTATTGCTACCGCAAATACGGCCACAACGAGGGCGATGAGCCGCGCTTCACGCAGCCCGAGATGTATGCAGCCATCGACGACAAACGCACCGTCCGAGAGGTCTATATCCATCAGTTGATGCAGCGCGGCCAGCTCACCTCACAAGAGGCCGACGAGATCAGCGTTCGTCGGCACCAAGATCTAGAAAAGGCGTTGGCAGAGACCAAGGAGGGCGATTACAACCTCATCCCCGCGTCGATGGAAGGTCTATGGACTCACTTCAAAGGTGGCGCCGACGCGGATGTGCCCGACGCGGATACGTCGTATCCACGCGAGAAGCTCGTCCAGATCCTCGACCGGCTGACCACCTATCCAGATTCGTTCACGCCGCATCCTCGTCTTCAGCGCTTCGTTCTGGATAAACAGCGCAAGGTCATGGAGACGGGCGAAGGCATCGACTGGGGCACCGCCGAAAACCTCGCTTTCGGCAGTCTCTTGGTCGAGGGTATTCGATGCCGGCTGACCGGGCAGGACGTGCGACGCGGCACCTTCAGTCACCGTCACGCGGTGATCTACGACAAGAACACGGGCCGCAGGTACACGCGCCTCGCGCACCTGAGCCACGACCAGGCAGGGCTCGAGATCTACGACAGCCCGCTGTCGGAGGTGGGCGTGCTCGGTTTCGAGTTCGGCTACTCGCTCGACTCGCCAGATGCGATCGTGTGCTGGGAGGCGCAGTTCGGTGACTTCGTCAATGTCGCGCAGGTCATCATCGATCAGTTCATCTCGTCCTCGGAAGACAAATGGCACCGGCTCAGTGGCCTCGCGATGCTCCTCCCGCACGGCTTCGAAGGACAGGGCCCTGAACACTCGAGCGCACGCCTGGAGCGCTTCCTGATGCTGTGCGCCGAAGACAACATGCAGGTCGTCAACCTGACGACACCCGCACAGCTCTTTCACTGCCTGCGACGACAGGTGCTCCGACCGTGGCGCAAGCCGCTCATCGTGATGAGCCCCAAGAGCTTGCTCCGGCACCGACGCGCGGTGAGCAAGCTCGATGAGCTCGCAGACGGGCAGTTCCAGCGAATCATCCCGGATGACCCCGCGATCGACCCGAAGAAGGCCCGCCGCGTGGTGTTGTGCAGTGGGAAGATCTACTACTCGCTTCTCGACGAGCGCGAGAAGCTCGAGGCCAACGACGTTGCCATCCTACGCGTGGAGCAACTCTATCCGTTGCGTCCCGAGGAACTGCGAGAACAACTCGCGCCCTACCCCGATGGCACGGACCTGGTGTGGGTCCAAGAAGAGCCGTGGAACATGGGCGCGTGGTTCTTCATGCGCGCCCGGCTCCCCGACATCCTCGAAGACCGCTTCGAGCTTCGTTGCGTTGCTCGGCCGGAAAGCGCCAGTCCCGCAACGGGCTCAGGCGCCTCCCACAAGCTCGAGCAACAACTTCTACT
>CAJIBX010000234.1_pt1 | contig 14704 bp, 10 predicted proteins | sample 9199471 | NCBI WGS metagenome assembly CAJIBX01 (sample SAMEA7708317, study PRJEB35096) | sediment metagenome | biome: marine neritic benthic zone biome [ENVO:01000025]; feature: sediment [ENVO:00002007]; material: shallow marine sediment [ENVO:03000034] sea grass bed [ENVO_01000059] ...
ACCGCGAAGTTCACGGTTTTCGCCTGACCTCGCATCTCACGGGTCACATCGCCCGGATCGACGCCAAAGAGCGCCGTGGCCGTTCGAACGTGAACGTCCTCGCCCTTGCTGAACGCATCGACCAAGGACTCGTCTTGGCTCAAATGGGCAAGCACGCGGAGCTCGATCTGCGAGTAGTCCGCCGAAAGTAACGTCCAACCCTCGTGCGGGACGAAGGCATCGCGGATCCTGCGCCCCATCTCCGTGCGGATGGGGATGTTTTGCAGGTTCGGATCGCTCGAGGAGAGCCGACCTGTCGCGGCCACGAGCTGGTTGTACCGGGTGTGGATGCGCCCCGTGTCGGGGTTGACCTCTCGCGGTAGCGCATCGAGGTACGTGCTCTTGAGCTTTGCGAGCGAGCGGTGCTCGAGGATGAGCTCGGGCAGCTCGTGCATCAGCGCGAGCTCCTCCAGCACTTGCTGGTCCGTGGAGCGCGCTGTCTTGGTCTTCTTGATGACCGGCAGCTCGAGCTCGTCGAAGAGGATCGTTTCCAGCTGGCGTGGCGAGCCGATGTTGAAGTCGTGGCCGACGATCTTGGTTGCCTTCGCCTCTAGCTTGGCGAGCTTCTGAGCGGCTTCGACGCCCATCGCTTCGAGGAGCGACACATCCACACGGATGCCGTTTTGCTCCATCGTGGCGAGCACCGCCGCCAACGGCATCTCCACGTCGTAGAACAGCGACTTGAACTCCCCCTGCTCCATCCGAGGCGCCAGCGTGTCGGTCAACCGAAACAGGTAGTCGGCGCGCTGGTTCGCGTATTCGGCAACGGCTCCGACCTCAGCCAGATCCCACGTCTGCTTGCTCTTTCCTTTGCCGATCACCTGCTCGGCAGCGACGAGCTCCGCATCCAATTCGTGACGGGCAACATCATCGAGCTCGTGGGCATGTCTTGCCGGGTCCAAGAGGTAGCTCGCGATGGTGGCGTCGAAGCTCACCCCGCGAAGCGGCACCGAATGTCTCCGCCAAATGATGCGCTCGCGCTTATAGCGGCAGAGCTTGGGGAAGAGCGAGTTCGACAGGAGCGGCGCGAGCACCTCGAGGGCCTCCGCCTCGAGGATCTGCCCGGTGCTGTCGGTCGCTCGGTGGCCGATAGGCAGGTATGCCGCGACGCCTTCCGCCCAACTGAGCGCGACACCCACGATCGTTCCGCGAATCGGATCGTCGATGTCGAGCACCGTGAACAGGGCGAGTCGGCCTGCCTCGCGGATCGCTGCGGCGACCTGCGTGAGGTCTTTCAGCGAGGCGACGCTGCGGTAGTGGCCCTCGATCGCGGGCGCGGGTTCGAGCTGTGCAAGAAGTCGGGTGAACTCCAGCTCAGTGAAGAGCTTGCGCAAGGTTGTGGCATCGCCACCGTCGTATTTGAGCGCGGCAACGTCGAGCTCGATCGGGGCGTCGTCCCTGAGGGTCACCAACTCGCGTGAGAGCGCGAGGTCCTCGCGGTGCTCGTCGAGTCTTGCCTTGAGGGCCTTGCGTGTGATTGCCTCCAGGTGTTCGTAGATACCCTCGACGCTTCCCCAGTCACCCAGCAGCTTTGCGGCGGTCTTCTGCCCCACGGACGGAACCCCGGGGACATTGTCGGAGCTGTCACCCATCAACGCGAGCAGGTCTCGGATCTGCGCCGGCGGGACACCCATCTTGGCTTCGGCCTCGGGGGGGCCGAACACATTGTCGCGCATCGTGTCGTACATCACGACATCTGGGCCAACCAGCTGAAGCAGGTCCTTGTCGGCGCTGACGATCACCACGCGAAGCTTGTGCTGTCGGCACTGCTTCACGAGGGTCGCGATGATATCGTCGGCCTCGTACGTGTCTGCTTCGACCGGCTGCATGCCCCACGCCTCGGTCAGCTCGCGGACGCGTTCCATTTGTTGTCGTAGGTCCGGTGGCGCCGGCGGGCGGTTGGCTTTGTATTCCGGGTACCGCTCCTTCCGAAAGGAACCCTTGGGCGAATCCATCGCGACGACCACCGCTGCGGGCTTGCGCTCCTTCACAAGCTTCGCGAGCATATTGGCCACACCCGCGACTGCGTGGGTTGGCTCCCCCTTGCTGCTCGAGAGCGGGGGAAGCGCGTGGTAGGCACGAAAGACGTATGAGCTGATATCGATCACGTAGACCGTTTCCGGGTCGCCCGGCGTTGGCAGGACCGTCACATCGCTCATGGGCCTCGGACCATCATACGCAGTCTCCGGCCGGTCAAGCGGCATCGCCGTACCACAACTTGCACCTCGCCTTTTGCCCATGCTAGGTCGCGAACGCGCTCTGTCGCGCACCATTTAATGTTTGAGACGCTCACAAAGGGCTTTCGCAACGCCCGAAATCGGCTTTCCGGCCTGACCGAGCTCACCGAAGAGAACATCGACCAGGCGCTGCGCGACGTCCGCTTGTCGCTACTAGAGGCCGACGTCGAGTTCGGCGTCACCAAGGACTTCCTCGCCAAGGTCAAGGAAAAGGCCGTCGGTCAAGTCGTGCAGACGACCGCCAAGGCCAAGGGCCGCAAGATGAAGGTCGGCCCTGCCGAGCTGTTCATCAAGATCTGTCAGGAAGAGCTCGAGGCGATGATGGAGCGCGAGGGCGAGGTGCTCGACTTCGCGAAAAAGCCCAAGCCTACGGGCATCATGATGGTTGGTCTGCAGGGGTCGGGTAAGACCACCAGCGCCGCCAAGCTCGCGGGCCTGCTCGAGCGCGACCATCAACGAAAGCCATTGCTCGTCGCGGCCGACATCGCCCGTCCTGGGGCTATCGAGCAGCTTCAGGTGCTCGGCGAACGACTCGAGATCCCCGTCTTCGCGATTCCTGGCGGGCAACCGGTCGAGATCTGCAAGCGCGGGATGGCCGAGGCAAAAAAGCTCAAGTGCGACACGATCATCTACGACACGGCAGGCCGACTCGCGATCGACGAGCCGCTCATGGAAGAGCTCGCGGAGATCCGCAAAAACGTCCAACCGCAGAATGTGTTCCTGGTGGTCGATGCGATGATCGGTCAGGACTCGGTGAAGACCGCCAAGTCGTTTCACGAGCGCCTGGGTCTGAGCGGCGTGATGTTGACCAAGCTCGATGGCGACGCACGCGGCGGCGCGGCGATTTCGATCAAGAACGTGACAGGCACCTCGGTCAGCTTCGTCGGCACCGGGGAGGACCTCGACCGCATCGAGGAGTTCCGCGCGGATGGCATGGCGAGCCGCATTCTCGGCATGGGCGATGTCGTCGGCCTCATGAAGGACTTCGAGGGAGTCGTCGACGAAAAGAAGGCCGAGGAAGACGCCAAGCGGATGCTGAAGGGGCAGTTCACCCTCGATGACTTCCTCGAGCAGTTGCAGACGCTCCAGAACATGGGGCCGCTTCAGGAAATGCTCGAAAAGCTACCCTTCTTCGCGGATAGCGTGCCCGATGGCTTCCAGGTCGACGAGCGCGAGCTGTTGAGGACGCGGGCCGTCGTCAGCTCCATGACCAGGCAGGAGCGCGCCAACGCGGATCTATTCGGCAAGCAGCCGTCGCGCCTCAAGCGTGTGGCCAACGGCTCCGGGGTCACCGAGAAGACCGTCACGGAACTTCTGCAGCGCTTCAGCTTCATGCAGCAAATGATGGGAAGCATTGGGCAACAGGCGGGGATGCTCTCCAAGGTTCCAGGGATGCAGCAGATGGCCGCTGCCCAGAAGATGCGCGATGTGGTGCGGACGGGCGGGCTCGAGGGGAACCCGATGATGGCCAATCTCGCCGACACCTTGCTCGAGGCTGCTGTGGCTGAGCACGGCGGGGCACCGGGGGCCACGGCCTCTCGTCGAAAGCCGCTCGACAAGAACAAGAAGAAGGCCAAACGCAAGATGCAGAAGAAGTCCCGCCGGAAGTCACGACGATGACCCGTCTAGCCTGGCTGCTCTCGTGCGCCCTGGCCGTCGGCTCGCTTGGCAGCTGCGAAAGTTGCGACGGTTGTCGAACCCGAGAGCCGGTGGTCAGGCAGCCCGATGCTCCGCCCCCATCACCGCCGCTCCTGGAGGTCAACCGCGCGAGCGGCGAGATCGATCTCGACGGCAAGCTCGACGATGACCCTTGGACGCACTCGCGCCGCACCGGCCCGTTTGTCAACACCATCGCGGGCGGTAGCGCGCAGTTTACGGCATCGGCCCGGGCGCTCTGGGACGCGGAGCATCTCTACATCGGGTTCGAGGTCGAAGACGATTTCATCAGGAGCACCTACGAGCACCACGACGACACACTGTGGAAACAGGATTGCGTGGAGGTCTTCGTCGATCCGGACGGTGACGGGAAGAATTACTTCGAGATGCAAGTCTCGCCGACCGGAGTCACCTTCGACACGTTCTACGCATCGCGTCGCCGGCCGCAACCCGTCGGTCATCTCGATTGGGAGAGCGGCCTCGTCGCGGGAGTCTCACAGACGGACGAGGGCTACGCCGTCGAGATGGCGATTCCTTGGTCTGCGTTCGCGTACGACCAATTGACCACTCCGGTTCCCACACCGGGGGACACCTGGCGGGCGAACTTCTACGTCATGGATCGGCGGCGCTCGCGACAAAGGGCCGCGGGTTGGTCGCCACCGATGGTCGGCGACTTCCATGTCCCAAAGCGCTTTGGGCGATTGCGTTTCCTCGGCGCGCCACCAAAGAAGCCGACGCGGGCCATCCAGATGGCGCCCGAGCGAGCGAAGCGACGGCAAGACCGGTTGCTGGTCCGGGAACGGCAGCTCCGGGAGCGCATGATCCGCGAGAAGGTCCGCAGCCGCCGCCATCCGGGCGAGCCGCCCCCCGCACGAGCCCCAGAGCCCGAATAATACCGTGAGCTTACAGTGCTTGAATCTCTGCCCGCCTGTCCGTAGCCTTCGTCTGCGGCTCGCGCCGAAGGTCTCATGCTACGCACACGACTGATCGCCGGCAGCACCGCGGGCTTCGTTCTTGGTGCGCTCTTCGCCACCGTGATGACGATCACGCACTCCATGGAGGTGTTGGTCGAACCCCTGCGTGTCGACCCCGACCGACCGGCCCCGGTCACGCTCCGGCTGCCCCCGGTTCACACAGTCCAACCGGGCTCGCCCGGACACCGCGGCGTCACCGTGGTCGAGGCAATGGTGCCGCGTGGCGAGGTCGTGAGCGACCCCACGTTGGCGCGCGCCGTTCGGTACTTCGAACGCGACCGCCGACCGCCCGCCACGACCACTCTCCTCGGTCTTTGGGCGCTCTACTTCCTGATCGCATTCATGCTGATCCGGTACCTGAAGTTGTTCGATGCGAGTCGTGGCGAGTTGCTCCGAACCCAGGCGGGGCTGTTGCTCCTGATCACGGTGGTCGCGCTCGCTGCGAAGGCGCTTCTCTTGCTGACTTCGCTGCCACCGTATCTCGTTCCGGTCGGCATGGTTCCGCTGTGGGTTACTCTCTACCTGGACCGGCGCACCGCATTGATCAGCAGCCTTGCGCTGAGCGTCCTTTGCGCCTCGCTGCTGTACTTTTCGCTCCCGCTCCTTGCGGTGTACCTAGCGGCGACCCTGGCGGCCACGGCCACATTCAGAAGGCGAAAGCGCCTTTCTGCGATCGTGGCGGCAGGGAGTCTCGGCGGTTTCGTCGCGGCTCTGGTCCTGATGTGTATCGAGGTTTCGGTCGGGGGTGGTTTGAATGTCCGCACGGACCTCGCCCTCGGACCTCACTCCGTGCTGCTCACCACCATGGCGGGCGGCATACTGGCGGGCTTGCTCGGGTTGCTCCTTCACCGCTTCGCGATCAGTGCACTCGGAGCGGTATCACGAACGCGGCTTCTCGAGTTGACCGATCTCGATCAGCCCTTGCTGAAGAAGATGGCCAACGAGGCGCCAGGCTCGTGGGAGCATTCACGTGCCATGGCCAATCTCGCCGAGGGTGCGGCGCAAGCGATTGGCGCGAACTCGCTGCTCACACGGGTTGGCGCTTACTATCACGACCTCGGCAAGACGGTTCAGTCCAAGTACTTCGTGGAGAATCTGGAACCGGGAGAGCGCTCGCCCCATGAAGAGCTCGAGCCCGACGTCAGCGCCGACGCGATCATGGCGCACGTGGTGGCCGGTACGGAGATCCTACGCGAGGGCAACATCCCCGAACCGGTCGTCGAGTTCGCGTACACGCACCATGGCACCAGCGTCATTGAGTACTTCTGGCACAAATGCCTCGAACAAGGGAACCCGAAGGGCCTCACAGAAACGTCTTTCCGCTATCCGGGCATGCGACCTCGAACCAAAGAGACGGCGATTTTGATGCTCGTCGACTCCATTGAGGCCGCGGCACGCACCGTGGAAGAGCCGACGCGAGAGAAGTTCCAAGCGATCGTGCAGCGCGTGTTGTTCGTCAAGATGCGTCAGGGCCAGCTCGACGAAGCGGGACTCACGCTGGAGGATCTTCGCGTGCTGATCACCACGCTGACGGACACGCTCTGCAGCGTCTATCACGCTCGTATCAAGTATCCGTGGCAAGACCGCGAGGATGAGGGGGGCGAGGCGTTGCCCGTGCCTGGTGTGGCCACCGAGGAGGAGCTTGCGCGGCGACGGCAAGAGGATCCTCGGTGAGGCTCGCGCTGCTCGTCGTTTTCGGCGCGTGGTTCACGGCAGCTTGCAGCGAGATCGGCAATCCGGTCGCCTGGACGACCCCTCCGAGCAAATGGTCGGATCAGCGTGGCGTGCTCATTACCCGTTCTCAGAGCCTGCCCGAGGATCGGGCGGAGAGCCTGCTCCGGAGACTTTCGCCGGAGGTCGAGCACGTCGACCGCCAGCAAGACGAGGTGCTGACGGTGCTCGAGGTCACGGCGCGCTGGGGAAGACAGCGGCCCCCGTCTCGGGTTTCGTTGATCAGCGAGTTCGTGCTCAACGATGGCAGCCGCGTGCTGCGAAAATGGACCGCTCGCACGACCGCCCGCACTTGGAAGGCCGTGTTCTTCTTGGCTTCGGTGCCGAAATCTGCCGTTACTGCGTTGGGCCCGGCGGCACGCTGAGTGTGAACCGCGGGAACGTGGAGATGCGAGGCTCCGGTTCGGCGAACTCGTCGAGCGAGCGACCAGCCTCGTGGAACTCGCCGATTGCTCGCAAGAAAGCGTTTGCGATTTCGGGATCGAACTGGCTGCCCGAGCACCGGCCAATCTCGGAGATGGCGATGTCGTGCGTGAGGGCGCGACGGTAAGCGCGGTCACTCGTCATGGCGTCGTAGGTGTCCGCGACCGAGATCAAGCGTGCCATGAGGGGAACGTTATTACCCTCGAGACCAAGAGGGTAACCTTGCCCATCCCAGCGTTCGTGATGCAGATGCACGCCGGGAATGAGTGGATGGAGGAACTCGATCGGTTTGAGGATGTCTCGCCCGTGCTCTGGGTGCCGTTTGAAGATCTCGTATTCTTGGTGTGAGAGCTTGCCCGGCTTGTTGAGGTTCAGAACACAACCGATCTTGCCTACGTCGTGCATGAGAGCGGATTGCCGGACGATTTCAATCTCTTCGTCCGAGAGGCCGAGCTTGATCGCGAGGATCTGAGCGTACGCGGCGACGCGCTGGGAGTGGCCGGCGGTGTACCGATCCATCTTGTCTATCGCGCTTGCGAGCCCGCGAATCGTTTGCCTGAACGTCGCCTGGAGGTCCTCGTAAAGCCGTGCGTTTTCGATGGCTGCGGAAGCGCGATCGGCGATTGCATGAAGGAGCTTTCTCTGGCCCTCGTCGAAGCGCTTGCCCACCGAATAGCTCACCGCGCACAAGAAACCGATCGTCTCTCCCCGGGCTTGCAAGCAAGTGACGGCCAGCGATTGGGGAACCGGGTTGCCTCCTATGTCGTCGAAGAAGGGGAGGCATCGGTCCCCGTGTACGAGGAGGGGTCGCCCCACTTCGAAATGCTCGATGAGCGAATCGATGTGGAGCGAGTCCGGGGTGCGTTGCATCCGAAACGACGGGTGCAGCTCCTGACTTCGCGCGTAGAAGCTACCCTCGCCGTTGCTGAGGATCACCGACACCACATCGGAGGTCACCTCGTGAAGCGCGGCGTCGCTCAGCGTGCGCAGCACTTGCTCGAGAGAGAGGCTGGCTGCGATCGCTTCACTCACCTTGTAGAGTGACAGCGCCTCCTTCAACCGGAAGTTCTCGGCTTGGAGTTTTCTCTTTTCGAGGCCACGTCGGACTGTGTGAACGATCTCCTCGACTTTGAAGGGCTTGAGGATGTAGTCGTATGCCCCTTGCTTCATGGCGTCGATGGCGGTCTCAACGGTGCCGAAGCCCGTCATGAGGATCGTGACCACGCTCGGCGCGTGCTTTTGAATCGCCGCGAGCAACTCCAATCCACCGACGTTGGGCATCTTGAGATCGGTGAGCACCAGGTCGTAGTGGCGCCGCGACAGCTCCACCAGGGCTTGGCTGCCGTCCTCGGCCGTGTGGACCTCGAACCCCTCCATCGAGAGGAAGTCACCGAGGATGTCTCGGATCACCTGCTCATCGTCGACAACCAAAATGCGAGTGGCGTCATCGCTGGCGGGACTCATGGGTCCTGCAGTCTTGCTAGCTGGTCGACCCAGTGTCAACAATACCGTGCTAGGTTACCGATTCCGCGTGTCTTCCCGCTGGACTCTCATCGCACTTGGCCTCTACACACCGCTTGCCGTCGCCGCGTGTGTCTGGTCCGTTCTGGCCGAAGGCGCCTTGCCCTTCGGACACCCAGAGCCGTGGCTCGAGGCACCGTACACCACGCGTTTTGCCCTTTCGGTCCTCGGCGGGGTGACGCTGGGAATCGTCGTCATTGCATCGACCCGTATGCTCGTTCGGCGTGTCACGTGGGCGCAGAACTTACATCTCGAGTTTCGCAATCTACTCGGACCCTTGAGCGGTCCCTCGATCGCGGTCCTTGCGCTCACCTCCGGCTTCGCCGAGGAGATGTTCTTCCGGGGGGCGATGCAGCCAGCACTTGGTTTGTGGCTCAGCGCGCTGATCTTCGGCGCGGTGCATGTCGGTCCAAATCGTAGCTTCTTGCCCTGGACGGTGTGGGCCTTTGCGATGGGCCTTGCGTTTGGTGTTCTCTTCGTCGCGACAGGGGTTTTGTGGGGACCCATCATCGCGCACGTGCTGATCAACTACCGCAATATGTCGTTCATCCAAGAGTACGACCCAAGCGAGTCATACGCCCCGCTGACGCCCGAAATTGACCGTGTTTGACGCTCCAACCGCGCCTACCTACCCTGAATGGGCAGGTCGCGCACCACGTGGATTCAGAGGTCAAGACCCGGGTTACTCCGTTTCAGGATTTGCCGTCGTCCGCGACGCGCGGACAAGACTGCCTCGTGATCATCTACTCGTCTGACCCACACGAGCTGGGTCGCCGGCAACCGCTCGACGCGGGTCCGGTCAGCTTGGGTCGCGGCAGCGAAAACGTCATCGTTCTTGCCAAAGACAGCGTCTCCAGGCGTCACGCGAGAATCGAAAAGCGCGCGCACCAGTATTACATCATGGACCTCCGCTCGACCAATGGCACCTACGTCAACGACGAGCCAGTGGAGGAGGCGGAGCTCAAGCGAGGCGACCAGATCAAGGTAGGCGACACGATCTTCAAGTTCCTGAGTGGCTCCGACCTCGAGGCGCAATACCACGAGACGATCTACCGGATGACGATCGTAGATGGGCTGACCGGGGTCTACAACAAGCGCTACTTGATGGAGACACTCGGAAAGGAGATCTCGCGAGCGCGGCGTCACGGACGGCCGCTGTCATTGGTGATGTTCGACATCGACCATTTCAAGCAGGTCAACGACACCTACGGTCACCTGGCTGGTGACCATGTCCTCAAAGAGGTGGCGCAGCTCGCGCTTTCGCGGCTGCGGCCCGACGACGTAGTCGCACGGTATGGCGGAGAGGAGTTCGCCGTGGTGCTTCCAGAGACCAAGCGTGCCGGCGCGGGACACATTGCAGAGCTTCTACGCGAGAAAATCGCCGAAGCCGCTTTCGAGTTCGAAGGCGAAGCGATGCGAGTTACCGTTTCGCTGGGCGTGGCACAGCTTCGGTCCAACGCGGAGCTGAACGAGTTCATCGGGGAGGCCGACGCCCAAATGTTCCGCGCGAAGAAGGCCGGCCGCGACCGCGTCTGCAGCGGCTAGCAGGGGCGACCGGATGCTCGTGGCAACGCCTCGAGGATTGGTTGTCGTCTCGGTGGATGGCTGCGTCTCGTCGTGGCTACGGAGGAGCGAGAGAGCTGGTTGCTAACAGAATGCGGCGCACGCAGGGCGCCGGCGCGTTGGACGAGTTGAGCTGCGGCGGATGTTTGACGGCCGTTTGGCGTTGAGAAAATCCTTCGCTTTGTCGAATTATATTGACACGTTTCGGGGCGCGTTCGTCTTCCCGTTCGCGCTCTTGTCTGCTTTGTCCGTTGCAGCCTCCATCCGTTTGCGTGACGCCCGGGTTCTTCTTCGAGATCCCAAACTTCGTCTCTGACCGCCCAGGCCAACCACAGACGAACGTCCGCAGTCGATCAACCCCCATGATAGCGTAGCTCCATGCCACATCGCGTTTCTCTGGACCTCCTTCAAGGGGGAGAACTCCTGCAACGCTTCTCCGACCTGGTTTGGGAAGATCGTTGCAACACGGCTACCCTGCTCGCATACATCGCCGAGATCGATCGGCGAAAGCTGTGGGCCCAGCACGCTTACCCATCGATGTTTGCCTTCTGCGTCAAGCGCTTCCACATGTCGGAGGCCATGGCCGCAAAGCGCATCCGCGCAGGCCGCGCGGCCTGTAGGTTTCCCCGAATTTTGGAGATGATCGCTCGCGGTGAGCTGCATTTGAGTGGCGTGCATCAGCTCGCCAAATACCTCACCGACGAGAATCACGAACAGGTGCTTGCCTGCGCCAAGCACAAGACGATGCGGCAGATCGAGGGGCTCATCGCCGAGATTGCCCCGAAGCCCGATGTACCCTCACGAATCGTCACGTTACCCACGAAGAACCAGACAAAGCAGACACAAGAAGAGTCTGCACATGACAACCCTGCCCGACCGGACGTAAGCACTGCGGTGGGGCGAAGGGCCAAGGCGGAAGTCACTTCCCTGGCTCCGCGACGCTACAAGTTGCAGGTGACCGTTGGCCAACAGACGCGCGACAAGCTCACCGAGCTACAGGAATTGCTGAGCCATCAGATTCCTGATGGTGATCCCGCGGTGATCGTAGACCGAGCGTTCGATGCTCTGCTTGAGACCGCAAGAAAGAGGAAGGCCGCACTCACAACCAAATCTCGGAAGACCTCGAAGCGCCGCAAAGGGAAGTCCCGAGCCATTCCGGCAGAGACCAGGCGAGAGGTCTTCAAGCGTGATGAAGGCCGATGCATGTTCGTCGATGCTACCGGAAACCGTTGTCCATCCAGGCGCTTCATCGAGTTCCATCACCGGCGACCCCATGGGCTGGGAGGAACCCACGAAGTCGAGAATCTGGAGCTCCGTTGCAGAGCCCATAACCAATACGCGGCCGACCAAGACTACGGCGAGCTCTTCATGGCGACAATACGTCAGCAGAAAACCAGGCCAAGGCCGGGCGTAGACCGGCCGAGCTAAGGATCCGCGGCAGCCTTCCCGCTCAGCAAGAAAGGCTGGCCGGCTCGGCGTCATTTTTCGTTGGCGGTCCGGTGATGCAGCTTGCGTTCGCAACCCGTCCGCCAGACACTGGCTGTGTTAGCTCGACCGTCCCACAACAAAGGTAACCTACAGTGGATTTCGACTCGTTCTATCGCCAGCTCTTCGAAGATATCGTGACGAAATTCGGCGCTCTAGACGACGACACCATCACTTCTCTGATCGGCCTTGCGGCAGGTGGTCCTGTTTCGCTGTGCACGAGGGAGTCCTCGAATCTGTACGTTACCTGTGAGCTCGCCGTTAGTCCGGACCAACGAGAAAGCGCAGAAGGCCTCAAGTTTGAGTTGCTAGCGCTTGAAGCTGGTGACGAAGATTGGTGTCGAAAGGTCTTTACGGCTCTTGGGTCCTTGTCGACGGAAGTTGAGCTCGGTGACGGTCACACCGTGGATATATCGGACGTCCTCGATGGCGAAGAGGCCGGTGGAGTCGTGCAGCTCAAACTTTTCTCGCGAGCGCTGATAGATGGCGATCGATATGGCGTTTATCAAGTGCTTCCGGTGAGCCGATGCTGAGCATTTCCGAAGCGCTGTTGGCGATGGAAGACGCGTTCACGCCGCGCGGCACCGAGCGACTTTCGCTGCTCGAGGCACGGGCCCGCTTTGCGGCAGAGGAGCTCACCGCACGGTATGACTCGCCTCCTTTCGATAACAGCGCGATGGATGGATACGCGGTCCGCGCCGAGGATGTCGTCGATAATCCAGTCACCCTCGCTGTCAACGGCGAATCACGAGCGGGCGGTCCCCTTCCCGACCAGCTCGCCCCAGGCACGGCGTGCCGCATCTTCACGGGCGCGCCGATGCCGGAGGGCGCCGACACCGTGGTCATGCAAGAGGACACCCAGGCCCGAGATGGCTCGGTCGAGATCCGTGCGGACGTGAAGGCCAGGCAACACGTTCGGCGCAAGGGAAGCGATCTCGATGAGGGTGGCGTCCTGCTCGCTCGAGGGTCCTGGATCGGTCCTGGGGAGATCGCGCTCCTGGCGAGCCAGAACATCGATGCAGTCGAAGTGTACCGGCGTCCTCGCGTGGCGGTGCTTTCGACCGGGGACGAGCTCCGCGAGCTCGGCACACCACCGGAACCCGGAATGATCTACAACTCGAACGCGTATGCTTTGGCGGCGCAGATCGAGGACCTCGGCGCTGAGCCGGTGCGCTTTCCGATCGTGCGAGACGACGTCGACTCGCTCACCACGGCCCTCGAGGAAGCCGTGAAACACGATGTCGTGATCACTACCGGAGGAGTGTCCGTCGGCGAGTACGACTTCATGCACGACGCCTTCAAAGCCGTTGGAGTCGAGATCGGGTTCTGGAAAGTCGCGATCAAGCCAGGCAAGCCGTTCCTCTTTGCTCGAGCCGGAGAAGTGCCGGTGATCGGACTTCCCGGCAACCCGGTCAGCGCCGTCGTCACCTTCGAGGTGCTCGTCGCACCGGGGATCCGAAAGATGCTCGGCGATCGTGAGCCCTACGCGGGGGCCCTCACCGTGAAGCTGGCGAATGCGTACAAGCGCCGCCCGGGCCGCGTCGAGATCGCTCGGGCTCGGCTCCGGAATACCGATGGGCAATGGTGGGCGGAGCTCAAGACCCGTCAGGGGTCAGGCTCTTTGCCTTCCGTCACGGACGTGAATGCCTGGGTGATCCTCCCCGCGGACCGTGCCGAGCTGGGCGTGGGGGACCCGGTGCAGGCGATGCTGTGGGGGAGTGGGCTGCGGAGCGCGACCTCACCCTTCTCCGACCTGTGATTGGGGTCGCTGTGTTTGCTCAATGATTTCAAGCGGATTCCGCGACGACCCTTGACTGTGAGCCGCGAATCACTAATTCTCCTGCGCTCTCTTGGGGGAGACGCGATGAAAAAGAGCGACCTAAAACGGTTTCGAGACATTCTCAACGAAAAGCGGCAAGCGGTGATCCAGCGTGCGCGCGAAACGATGGCGCAAGACATGACGCTCGACGTCAACGAGCTGCCCGACGAGATGGATCTCGCCTCCACTGAATACATGCAGTCGTTCACCTTCCGCCTCCGGGGCCGCGAGCGCTTTTTTCTTCAGAAGATCGAAAAGGCACTCAAGAAACTCGACGACGATGAGTTCGGCATTTGCGAGTCCTGTGAAGAGCCGATCAGCATCAAGCGGCTCGAGGCACGTCCCGAAACGGAGCTCTGCATCCGCTGTAAGGAAGATGAAGAGCGCATGGAACGCGACTTCGTTTAGCGCCTCTCGAGCTTCTTCACCCGCTTCTTGATTCGCGCTGCATCGGACGCCTGCGGCGCCAGCTTGAGGTATCGCTTGTAGGCCCGGAGCGCGGAGGTGGTGCTCCCCATACGCTCGTTTGCGAGCCCGAGCCCGCGCCACGCGGGCGCATAGCCTGGCGCGACGAGCGTTGCGTCCCGGAAGAGCCCCGCCGCGGAGGATAGGCGCCCCTGAGCGAACGCGCTCGTGCCCTCCTTGGTGAGGCGAACCGCGGCGGCTCGGTCATCGGGGGCGGCCTCGCGGGGCGTGGGGGTCGGGGCAGGCCTCGTCTTTGGCTGAACCGCGACGGGTTTGGGCTGGGCCTTGCGCGGAGCTGCGGACGTTGTCGGTCTGGGTGGTTGGGAGACCACCGGCCTCGGCTCGGGCTTGGGTCGGGCGATGCGCGGCTCGGGCGTCGGCTCTGGCTTGGCCACGACGCGAGCCGGTTTCGTCACGGGCTTCGGCTCTGCCTCGGGCGCGACCGGATCCGCGGGTACCTCGAACTCCGGCGCCGCCGGTGTAGGCTCGATTGGCACCACGGGCGACTGCTCCGCGAGCGGCGTACCGTTGATGCTGCGCCACAGCCCGATAACGACCAATGTGAGGAGCACCAACCCCAGAGCCGTCCACATGAGGCGCGAAGGCTTTCTCTTGATGCCGATCAACGAGTAGGAGATCGATTCTTGCCGCGACCCTGACGGCTCCCGCGGCACTGATGGTTCGCGGGTCTTGACGCCCGAAGAAACCCGCCCGGGCTCTGGGCTGGACTCGATCCGCTCAGTGGGAGCACGCGCGATGATGCCGGTGTCCGGGACTGGGGTCGCAAACGC
>CAJIBX010000066.1_pt1 | contig 14610 bp, 9 predicted proteins | sample 9199471 | NCBI WGS metagenome assembly CAJIBX01 (sample SAMEA7708317, study PRJEB35096) | sediment metagenome | biome: marine neritic benthic zone biome [ENVO:01000025]; feature: sediment [ENVO:00002007]; material: shallow marine sediment [ENVO:03000034] sea grass bed [ENVO_01000059] ...
CAGGTGTACTACGCGGAGTCGATCGACGCGGTCCCGGAAAACCTGAAGGAAGTGCAGCCCACCGTGTTCTTCGGTGTTCCGCGCATTTGGGAGAAGTTCCACGCCGGCATCAGCGCCAAGCTCAAGGACGCCACGGGTGTCAAAGCCAAGCTCGTCAACTGGGCACGAGGCGTCGGCTGGGATGCCAACAAGGCAGCCGGCAGGCCGAAGGGTCTGCAGTACAATCTCGCCAACAAGCTGATCTTCTCCAAGCTCAAGCCAGCGATCGGGCTGGGTCGAGCCCGCGTCTGTGTCTCGGGCGCTGCACCGATCGCTCGGGAGGTGCTCGAGTTCTTCGCGAGCTTGGACATCGTCGTGCTCGAAGTCTACGGTCAGTCCGAGGACACGGGCCCCACCAGCTTCAACCTTCCCAACAGCTATCGCTACGGCACGGTGGGTCCAGCCATCGAGGGCGTCGAGGTCAAGATCGCCGACGACGAAGAGATCCTCGTTCGCGGCCCGAACGTGTTCTTGGGCTACTTCAAAGATCAGAAAGCGACCAGCGAAACGCTCATCGACGGATGGCTCCACTCTGGAGACCTCGGCAAGTTCGAAAACGGCTTCCTCTCGATCACCGGTCGAAAGAAGGAAATCATCATCACTGCCGGCGGCAAGAACATCACGCCCAAGAACCTCGAGGCTGCGCTCAAGAACCACGAGCTGATCAACGAGGCCGTGGTGATCGGCGATCGGCGCAAGTTCCTCAGTGCCCTGCTCACGATCGATCCGGAAGCGATCACGACCTGGGCCGAGGAGCACGGGCTCTCACTGGAAAAGGCGCTTCACATTCATCCCAAGCTGCTCGCGCACATCCAGGACTACGTAGATGCGATGAATCAGAAGTTTGCCCGGGTGGAGCAGATCAAGAAGTTCACGATCCTGCATCGTAACTTCACGGTCGACGACGGCGAGCTCACCCCGACGCTCAAAGTAAAGCGGAAGCAGGTCAACGAGCACTTCGCCAAAGAGATCGAGTCCATGTACGGCGAGCCGGCTGCGCAAGCCGAGCCTCCGCGTGTGCAGCCGCGCTAGGCGCGCAAGCTCGGATCAGGGCTCGTCGATACACACTTGGGTAGGGACATTCCGGTTTTGGGTGTGTCCCAGCCCGAGCTGACCTTCGTGGTTGGCGCCCCAGCACGAGAGCTCGCCGCTCGTGCGCAATCCGCAGACGTGATTGCGAAAGCCGCCAAACGTGTGGAGTTGTTGGGTGACCTCGACGGTCGTCCAATCGCTATCGGTGCCGACTCGAACCGGCACGTATCTCGTTACTTGGTCGCCAAGGCCGAGCTGACCGTCGCCGTTCCAGCCCCAGCACCACAGCGTTCCGTCGGTCTGCACGCCACAGGTTTGGAGCTCGCCCGCCGACACTTGGCGCCAAGCCTGCTCGTTCAATCGGAAGGGCGTCAACGCCTGATGATCCGCAGGGAGGCCATCAAGCCCCTGCCCGAAGACCCACCCATTGTTGGCACCCCAGCACCAAAGCTCGTCGTCATCATTGATGGCACAGGAGTGAAACAGGGCGCTCTCGACGCGCGTCCACCCTGTCTGTGTGCCCACTCGCGTGAGCTCGTCGCGTGAGTCCCTGTCGCCAACACCGAGCTGACCGGTTCCATTGACGCCGGTACACCACAGGGTGCCATTGGCTCGAGCGGCGCATCCGTGTGACATACCGCCAGCGACATCGCTCCAAGTTCCTCCGAGGGAGACCTCGGTCGGGGTAGGCACGGTCCCGCCTCGCGGGACGACGCCGGTCTGTCCGTAGATCGCATAGCCCCAGCACCAAAGCGTGTCGTTGGTCTTGAGGGCACAACTGTGAAACGCGCCCACCGACACACGCTGCCAATCGCCATCTGTGCCGACGCGCACTGGGGCGGGCTGGTCGGTGTTGTTCCCGGTGCCAAGCGCAAGCTGACCGCCCTCGCCCCAGCACCAAAGAGAGCCGTTCGTTTTGATCGCGCACGCATGAGAAAGCCCAGCGGAGACCTGCGCCCAATCGGTCGCGGTGCCCACCTGCACCGGTTGCAGCCGCTGCACATCGTCGCCCTGGCCAAGCTCGCCGTGCTCGTTCCATCCCCAACACCACAGCGTGCCGCCGCGCGTCACGGCGCAAGTGAATCGGCCGCCCGTACTCACGGACGCGGTGCGTGCACAACCACCCGGTAGTGGACCTGGACCTCCGTCGGTTCCCGCGTCCGTTCCAGCATCGGGCTCGGTACCCGCATCGGGCTCGGTACCCGCGTCGGGCTCGGTACCCGCATCGGTCGCCATACCCGCATCGGTCTCCATCCCAGCATCGACCTCGGTGCCAGCGTCGATCGGCCCATCCCGAGGCGGATCACCGGTAAGCTCGCCGGCGCCGCAGCCCAGAACACAAACCAAGAACAGGACCGAGCTCGGAGCCTTCATCGCGGAAATCCGATCGCCTGGCACGAGACCGGTTCTGCACCCGCGGTGAGATGGACGTTGTCTTCGATTCGGTAAGCGCGGCTAGGACCCGGGTATCCGGAGCCGGTTCCATCGAGGCCGTTGAAGTAGTGGTTCCATACGAAGAGGTCGATCGGGTCAGAGCCGTCGTCGAGAATGCCGCTCGCGTCGAAGTTTGCAACGTCGATCAGCAACTTGTCTCCGATCCACTCACGGTAGCGCGCATTGTCCCGGCCCCAACCATCGATATGGACCCGGCGGCACACCCATTGTCCGCGGGGGTTATCGACGGCTGGATCGAAGTCCGACCTGAGCGGCGTAAAGCCGAACTGGACGTCGTTTGCGAACGCGGCGCCACGACTCACGGTCGCGTCATCAAAGCGCGCGGCATTGCCGGCACCGCCGACGAACGAAAACCAGAGCGAGGCATGAGGGTAGAAGTCGCCTCCCATCGCTGCGCCCGAGTCGTTGGCCGCGAAGTAGCCCGCGCTCGAGTTCCCGCCTGTCGAGCAACCGAGAATGCAATGCCAACCCTTGCCGTACTCGTTGCTCTTCCAGGCGGGCCCTGCGGGTTGGAAGTTCTCTGTATGCTTGGTGGCATAGGTGATGCCGAGCGTTCGCGTGGGGGCGAAGTTCGCCTGACCGAAGATCCCGCCGGTACGTCCTTGTTCGTACTTGAATCCGAGCGCGGTATGTCCGTCCAATACGCAGTCGTTTCCGGGGTCACCGCCCTGGGCATCGCATGCACCTTCGGTTAGGAAGTTGATGCACGCGTCCGGGGCTGGACCGGCGCGGGTGCTTCCCGCACCGCAACTGGCCACCGAGGACCCGTACCGCGCATTCCAAAGCGACGCGTTGGTGTTACTGAACGCTTCGAAGTCCTCGCAAAAGAGCATGTCGGGATCGTAGAGTGGGTCGGAGGCGTCACTTGCCCGGTCGCAATAGCAATCGACCCCATCGGTGCAGCTGCTGGGCACATGAGCGTCTGGCGTGCTCGCATCTTGACCGCCACCGTCTTCAATCCCGCTATCGGTGCCTATCCGGGAAGTCTCGAGGTTTGCATCAGCGCAACCCGCCGCCGCGCAAAGCAGCCAAACGCTGGCCGCGCACGCGCCCCGAACGCGGGACAAGTCGCGAATCGTCGGTATCGCGATCATTCGCTCTCCGACACACCGACCTGCGCGCAGCTCGCGGGCTCTGGGCCGAGCGTGATGTGGTAGTTGTCCTCGTAACGATAGGCGATGTCGGCGCCCGGATACCCGTCGTTGTAGTAGTGATTGAGCAAGATCGAATCGAAGGGATTCGTCATCGTCGACAGATCGACGTTCTCCACGTGGACGAGGAGCTCATCGTCGATCCAATGGCGAATGGTGGCGTTTTCCTGCCCGATGTTGGCGATGTGCACCTTCCAGCAATGCCATTCGTCGATGCCGTGGTCGCGACCGAAGTCATAACTGGACGGGGTCGCAGCCCAATCGATGGCGATGTTGTCGACGTTGCGCACTTGACCGAGGAAGGTTTCGTACTCCAGCTCTCCCGTCGTGAAAATCACGCCTCCAAACGGACTCCCCGCAGTCCGACTCACCTGATTGCCCGACGAGCAACCGAACGGGCAATGACCGCTGAGACCAAACTCGGTGGTCTTCTTGGGGCTCTCTGCGTTGACGAAGTTACGGGAGAACTTGACCGCGACTGTCGCGCCAAAGTGCTGACCCGTGGGTAGAGACCGTTCACCGACGATGCCCATCGTCTGGCCCGGTAAGAAACGTCGTCCCATCGCTTGTGCGCCATCGAGAACACAGCCCGTCTGACCAGAGACCTCGCAGGCATCGTTCTTCACGACGTTGACGCAACAGTTCGCGCATGTTCCCTCGACTTCGTTCGCGAAGTCGGCGCGCCCGTTATGGCATCCATTCACGACGCCCGGCCATTGATCGGACCAACCGGATCCACCATTCTGATCAAGGCTTGCGAGCTCGAAGTCCTCGCACAGAGCCAGGTCGGGATCGACGGGGACGTGCTTATCTTCACAAGCGTCGTTCGCGAATCCGTCCCCGCGGTCCGAGCCCTCGACGCAGTCGCAGTAACAGTCGACTCCATCGGTGCACGGGCCTGCCACATGTGTTCCACCATCATTAGATCGCTGGTTCGGCCCGCCATCAGATCCAGTCCCGGCGCTGCCGCAGCCCATGACGAAGCACAACACCATCCAGGCAATACGCGTGCGAAGCATTGTCTTCATTGACAAGCGCCCCACTCCGAGGTGCTTTCCACTTCGCATGCGGGTCCGATCCATTCGCCGTTGCCGCCCGACCAAAAAGCCTGCATCCCGTGCGAGACGAAGCGGCGCCCGGAAGAAACATTTTGAGTGTACAGATTGCCGATCCACACCGTCTCGGCCGTGATCGAAGAAGCCGAGACCGGCGTCGATGCCATGGTGAATGTCTTGCCGCTGTCGAGAACGACTACGCGCGAGCGGGTCACCAGCGTGCCGCCTGAGATGTCGTAGCACTGCTCCATCCGACACCAGCTGCCCTTGCAATCGGCAAGGGCGATCGGGTCGCCGGTACCGTGCGCGAAGTCCAGGTTGGCTTCAAAGCCGTAGCCGCTGAACAGATCGTTGATCGCGTTGTTGCCACTGAACCACCACTGCATCTGGTGAAGGTGCCCTGGCCCGGACACCTCCATCAACTTGATGCGGTCATCGCTGTCGTCGACGATCATGTCGTTGCTGAACCGCTGGTAGATCCGGGTGCAGAGTGTCCCGTTTGCATAGGTGTCGGCGTTTCCGGTCAGATGCGCGATTCGAGTCCCGTCGGTGTCCACGCTCCATACCCAGTTCACAGCGTTGCCGGGGGGCATGCCGAACTCGGCCACTGCCGGGCCACCGGCGGCGGAATAGAAGGACGCGCCCCCATTGCACTGCTTGTCGACGCTGTCCTGTGGATTGATGAACGTCGAACCGGGAGTGTCTTGAAATACGTTGAGTGGCTCGCTGCAAACGCACGCTGCTCCGATCGCGCCGCATACAGCCTCGGCTCCCGCCGGCGGCGGACCTGCATCGGGAGTGCCACCGTCCGTGCCCCCATCGACATCGCCGCCGTCATTCGAGCCCCCACCGTCCGAACCGCCGTCCTCGGAGACTTCACCGTCGAGGCCGGGTCCGCCGTCGCGGACCCTCGTGTCGCCTACTTCACCCGAAGCGCATCCCGCCCACAGGAAGGCGGCAGCAATCAGGCTGCACCTCGCGATTCGTAAATGGGTGGTAACACGACACATCATAGGAAACATCTTTAAGGGATAGCGACTCGACGACGCGGATTCGGTCATTCACACGGCGCAGTGACAACGAGTTACACCCCGAGACATGTCGCAACGGTCACTCGCGTGACGCCGTCGAAGATCACTCGACGGTGACCTGCTCGTCGCAGAACGGAAGCGATGGCTCCGGCGGCTCGGTGGTCGCGCTGCAGTCGGCCTTACAGAATCCTGGCAGACCATTGTTGACGCCGTCGTCGCAGACTTCGTCGTCGTCGAGAACTCCGTCACCGCAGTTCCCGCTGGGGTCGGGCGGCTCGACGTTCCCGGTGCAATCGACCTTGCAAAACCCTTGCTGGCCATTATTGGCGCCGTCGTCACAGACTTCGCCCGCGTCGACGTTGCCGTCCCCGCAGTAGGGACTCGGGTCGGGCGGCTCCATGCCCGAGCACGTCGCGTTACAGAAGCCGGGCTTGCCGTTGTCCGCACCGTCGTCGCAGAACTCGCCTGGGTCCTTGGTCCCATCGCCGCAGTACGGACTCGGGTCGGGCGGCTCCATGCCCGAGCACGTCGCGTTACAGAAGCCGGGTTTGCCGTTGTTCGCGCCGTCGTCGCAGAACTCGCCTGGGTCCTTGGTCCCGTCGCCGCAGTATGGCTCTATGGTGCAGGTCGCCGAGCAACCGTCGCCGTTCGCGTTGTTGCCGTCGTCACATTGTTCTCCGGGGTCTCTCGTCCCGTCGCCGCAGTACGGCTCTATCGTGCAGGTCGCCGAGCAACCGTCACCGTTCGCGTTGTTGCCGTCGTCACATTGCTCGCCCGGGTCTCTCGTCCCGTCGCCGCAGTAGGGCTCTAGCTGACAGTCGGCGGAGCAACCATCGCCGTCCACATTGTGCCCGTCATCGCATTCCTCGCCGGGATCAACCGTGGCATCACCACAGTACGGGTACTCATCCGGACAACTGGGATCGCCCGCAATGCAACAACCGCCCCGCTCCGTGCAACAGATCGAGGGGTCGCGATCCGCGTGAAACCCGTCGCCGGCTGCAGGACCCGTGGGACCGATGAACGCCATACGGACAGCCCAGAAGGACCCGATTGGAGGCGGCGGGTCGAACTCGAAGTACGTGTAGTCGATCTCTGCACCGAAGCCGCCGTCACCGCCGGCTCGATCGAGCGGACCCGTGCAGGCGTTTTCGCCGTGCCACGGAATGCCGAACGACGGGTCACCGGTCATGATGAACGGTTCGGTTTCGCCCGTCAGCACGCCCATCAGATTCACCTCGATGGTGAACGGGGCATAGGGTGCTTCGTACTCGCCAAACACCGCGCCGCCCGGACACAGCAAGAGATGCCGGTACACGCTGGCCTGGACACCCGGCATGTATAGGCGGGGAGTGGTGGAAGTCGTTTCGTAGACAGCCCATGGACCAACCGCCTCGACGAAACGCAGCCCGTCCTCGATCGTCATCGCCCGGTCGCCAGGATCTGTGAACTGCATGTTCAACTCGACCAGCTCGGGTAGCTCGGCGATCGTGTTGTAGATGCCCTTCGCAGCGCGCTGCGCTCGTGGAATGCATTGCTTGTCGGTGCCGCCGTCCTCGGTCATGGCGAGGTCGGCGGTGCACGTCGGGCCGCTGAGGAAGATCGCGGAAACGAAGGCCGCGAACACGATACGTCTCAAGTCCTGATTAGGGCTCATTGGGCATACTCCAGGGGTACCACTACAAAAGGGCGAAAAGTCGCCCTCTAAACAACATATCTCTGGGTTAAGGCATGGTGGTCACGCCGCCGGCGCGCCGCTCGTGGCGCTGCCTCTCTCGCGAGTGAAAACCGTGAAATCGCCTACGCCACCAACGTGACCACACGAGTCGCCCGGCGGGCCTATAACTAAGACCAACCCGACGAACGCACTCAGAGTTAGCACCTCCGCGTCGTCGGGCGCTTACGCACCACTCACCAACTAGGGCAAATTGAATCGGTCGCCATCACGGCGGCCGTTTCTCTTTAAGGGTCGCCAAAGGTGGGTGTCACGACCACTTGGTCGGCTCGGAAAACGTCGTGTCCTCGACTCGATACTTCACGCCGTTGCGGACGCGTTCGACGATGAGCGCGCCGCTTTCAACCAGGCGCTTGATCGTCCGCTGCGTGGTGCGGAGGGGAAGCCCACTACCGTCCGATGCTTCTTTGGCGCTTTGCGCACCGACACTGGCCAGGGTCCACAAGACGACATCTTCCAGCGAGTGCTCGCAACGAGGGTCGGGAATCACCAGCGCGCAGTGGAGCGTGAGCACGTAGCGGTCATCCGAGGCGGCATTGACCTCGCCCCAATCCCCGAGGTCGGTGCGCACGCGGTGCATCAGCGCCTTGAACAAGCCGCGGTGCACTTCGTGATCGTATTCGAAACCGTAGACGGTGCGAAAAAGATCCTGTCGTGCGATGCCTCGGGCTCCCGCGAGGGCGATCGCGGCGACGGTGCTCGGCGTGCGCTCCGAAGCTCCGCGAGCTCGAGGCATACGAGCCTCCGCCTCGACGATCGGCTCGCCGAGACCCGCGATGCGCCTTACGTTTGCAGACCCCAGTGCCTCACCCGGGCGCGCGACCACGAATGCAGCCCTGGCTGGCTCGTTCGCGTCGGACTGCAGGTCGATGCACAGACCGCGGATCGGGTTTGGGGGAGCCATCGCATCTCCGCGACACCAGGCTTCGAGCTCACCGCCCACGCCTCGCACCGATCGCGTGGCGTCGATCGATACGACCGCGAGCTCGACATCGTTCGCCCTGGACTTCCAAAGCCCCTCGAATGCCACGAGCCGATCGGCCAGCTCATTGAACTTCACCCGTTCACCTGCCGCAGCCGCACCCAACAGCTCCCGGAGAAGCCTCACTTGGTGATCCGGGTCGTTTTGGTCGTCGAGCCCGACGTCTTTCGCGAAATCGAGCGCCCCCGCCATGAGTGCTTCCCAGGCGATCCATCCGTGCCAGGTGGCCGGCGCGACCTGAAGGAGCGGCCGAAGAATGCGCGTCGTCAGATGCGGAAGACCGTTGAGGCGCCGCATCCGTGCGAGCACGAGATTGGCGAGGTATTGCCACTGCGGCAGGTCTTCGGTCCGCGCCATGCGAGAGCTTCGTCGGGCGAGCGCCGTGGCCTCCTCGATGTCTCCCGCGGCCTCGGCGCACAAGGCTCGAATGACGGTCGCCTCGATCACAGCCGGGGCGATGCCTCCTTGGGACGCGGCCGACTGGGCCTCCTCAGCCAGCTGTTTCGCCTCGCTGAAAAACCCCTGAGCGAGCTTGAGCCAGGCGCGATTCATCTTGGCCGTGGGAGCCGCCCACGAATCCTCGGTGCCGCTGACCAGCTCCTGCAGCAAGCTCTCGTACACGTCGAGCTCCGATACCTGGTGCCGCAGCACCGCGGCCTTCGCGGCTTCGGCGCACGCGAGCGCCGCGGGAATGCGGGTAGCGGGCGCGCCATTCGAAAGCGCTCCGACCGACTCGCGCGTGGGCATGGCGCCCCGATCATGTTCGGCGTGCCACCGCTGTGCGAGCAGCGCGGAACACCATGCCGTGGCAGTGGGGTCGGACGTGTCGCGGAGTGCGGTGAGGGTGTTTTCGGACCCGGTGAAATCACCGGTGGCAGCGGCGCGATACGCCTCTTCCGCAAGCGCGGCGATTTCGTTCGGACCCATCATGCACACACCAACGGCCGCTATGGTACGCGACCGCTTCATACAGATTACCCCATCCGGGTTGGGGCGACCACGTTGATCGAGAAACCGAGGGATTAGTCGGCAACGGTCGCCGCACCGAACGAAGTCGACTGTAGCAGTGCACCGCACACCGGTTCATAGGAAGCGGGAGTCATCGGCTCTTGGGTATTGATGCGCACTCGACCCGCGCCCCCGCCGCCTCCTCCGGCGTTGGGCGCAAAGAACCAGAGCCCTGTCCCTGCTTCTGCGTTTCCAAGATCATCGCTACCGCTGCCGCCGTACGTCGGGTCTCCCGCAGCCGGGACCTGCCGCGGATCGCCGTTCGCGCCCTGACTTACTTGCGGGACGACCGATCCGCTACCACCGCCGCCGCCTGGGGCGCCGATACGAGCTTCGTCCGCAAGTGGGTCGACACACGAGAGCTGACCCGCCTCGAGAAGGAGCGCGCCCCCCGAGCCGCCGCCCCCTCCAGAACCCCCGATCCCTTCTTCCTCGACAACTTCCTCGGGCCACGTGCCGCGCGTGCCGCCTCCGCCCGCGGCCGCGATCACACCGCGTGGACCGATGACCAGGTAACCGTTCGTGCTGATTTGCAGCGCGCCACCGCCACCACCGCCGCGGCCGAGGATGCTTTCCCCCACTCCGCCGCCGCCACCGGATCCGCCGATCAGCGGCGTGAGCTCCATGTTGTCCTCCTGTTGCAGCGCTCCGGCCGCGCCGCCTCCTCCGACCACGTCCGACATCGACGGAGATGCAACGGCGGCTCCTTCACCGCCGAGCCCGCCGTACGAGGCGCCTCCGCCTGCGCCGTTGCCCACGTCAGCAAAGCCATGACCCGGTCCTTCGCCATCCTGGCCCGGTTCTCCACCGCCACCACCAGCGACGCCGGCGATGATGCCGGACGCTGACACGGAGACGTCCCCCTCGACGATCACCGTGTCGTTGACCATCAAGATGAGCGGGCGCCCCCCTACTGCGCTTATGCTGGTGCCCTCCAGGACGACGAGGCGGTCGAGTAAGAAGACTCCGTACTCGCCCTCCGCCGGGACGGGGCCGCATTCCCCTCCATCCGCGCCGACGCATTCGAAGTCGATGAAATCCCCGTCGACATCACCGCACGGAATGACTGTCAATAGATCCTCGGATAGGCCGCCGCACAGAAAGCCGAATGGGTTCGCGGAGGGTTCCACGACCGCAACGCCGAGATCGGTATTGAAGACCGCCACCGCCGTGTTTACTCCGTTGAGCTCGGCGCCAACGACGAACTCCCCGAGAGTGATATCGGTATTCCATGAAACGTACTCGCCGACGTTCGAGGGAATCATCTGATGGCAGGAGTCCTCGTCATCGCAACCGAATCCACATTGGCGCTCCAGCACCTTGGCGCCGTCTTGGCATTGCGCGATGTCGCGGTCGTCAAAGCAACCGGCGTCGGCGCACGGTGTGCCGCACGCCACGGGTCCGCTTGGCTCGGTCGAGCCCGGCTCGCGAGGCTCGACGCAGTATTCGACACACTCGCCCGACTGGCATCGATACCCGGCCGGGCACCGAACATGCTCGCATGCTGCGCCAAAGTGCATCCACACTTCCCGAAACTCGTTCTCGACGTAGTCCCCGGAGAGCGTCTGGTGGGTCATCACCTCACGCGGAGCCTCGTCGGATTCGTCGAGCAACTCGACGGTGACGGTGTACCCTCGGCTGAGATCTCCGTCCTGTGGAAACAGAGGGATCTGCACGGGACTTCCATCGGGGCTGATGTCGCGACCCGTCACGGTAATGATGTCGGTCGCCAGTCCATCCGGGGTTGGTGCAAAGAAGCGCACACTCGTGGCCCGTGTCGCCAGCGTTTCGTCGGCGGTGACCATGATCATGACCTGTGTGGCGGTCTTCTTTTCCGAGCATGCTGTTGCTGCGCACAGCAGCGCGGCAAGAAACAACCCGCGCACCCACCCGCGCGGCGCTCTTCCGAATAAGCCAATCACCACGCTTCAAGATAGCATGGGAGCCTAATGCAGGCCGGGAATGATGAGGATCTCGCTCCGAAGACCGTAGTGGTCCGACAGCGGGATCAACTGGGTTCCGCCGAGCCCGTCGGGCACCTCCAGCACGTTGTCATCGAAAGTACGCGCAGTGCTCTTCACCGCGATCCGTGGATACCGATACAGGTAGATGTGGTCGATCCAGCCGGAAGTGGTCGAGTCGATGATCGGGTTGTCGCCGCAGAAGGTGCACAGCGGCTCATACTCGAAGAACACGCCTTGCTTCAACTCGGTCTCCAATAGGTCCAGCGTGGCGGCTCCCTCGGCGTCGATCGGGGGTGGTCCCGCAAAAGCCCGACTGGCGTTGAGGTCGCCGAGAAAGATCGCGGGCCGGTGCCCGCTTTCGGCGGAGATGTAGTCGAGGACTTTGTCCGCCTGTAGTTTCTGTTCGGCCTCCCATGCCGATGGACCCGTGGTGCCATCACCGTATTGACCGGTGTAGATGAACAGAGGATTGGAAAAGATCGGGGTGAGATGGGTGCAGTGCACGTCGACTTTGGAGTAGTTGGGAAGGTTGGCCGTCGCGGAGATCACTACGCGTCGGTTGTACGTGCCAGGCATGACGAAGTCTTTGGCGTCGGTGAGCGGATAACGGGAAAGCATCACCACACCGCTTTGCCCGCGAAACGCAAGGCCGGCGTTGAGCTCGGTAGTACAGATATCGAGGATGTCTTCGAACGTTTCGATCGGTAGGCTCGTGATCGCACATGCGTAGCATTGCTGGTCCTGGGCAGTGCCGCCCAAAAGAGCGAGAGCGGGAAGAGTGCAAGACTGAATGGCGCAGTCGATGCTGACCGCTTGCCCTTGCTCACTTCCCGGTATTGTGGAGCAGTTTTCGACGAGGCACTCCAACGTGGTCTCGGCCTTCGCGAGGGTGTCCGGGGGCGCGCACGGAGCCACGGTTGGCGCCGGAGGGATGTTGCCGCTCTGATCGGCGGGGTCGTCGACCACAGTATCGAAATCGTGGACGAACGATACCGCGTACGGGAACTCCGCGGCGGCAGCCGCGATGATCGCGTCTTTGTCCTCTTGGGTCCACACCTCTTGTAGACACACCACGTCGGCGTCCGTATCTGGAATCGCTTCGATGAGAGCGGGTCGCCGCTCTGCCTCGAACGGGATGAACGCTCCCGCGAGCGCCACGTTGTAGGTCTCGAACTTCGCTTTCTCGCAGGCTCCCGCCGTAACAGTCAGCACTGCACACAGGGCGAGCCTGCCGAATTGATTCTGCATGGTGGTCCTCCGTCGCTGGGCGACCGCGGTCGTAACACGCGAAGCCCCGTAGATGGGGACGCGCACTCCTTCGCGCCACCACCGTGACCAACGGCAACCCCAAAGTCGCAAAGCGACGACCAGAACTATTGGGAGTAACCCCGCGCTAGAGCCGCGTGAGCACGCCGGTGTCGCCGTCGAGTCTGACCACGTCGCCCGTCTCGAAGTGCGAAGTCGCCGAACGAAGATTCACGACCGCGGGCAAGCCATATTCGCGCGCGACGACCGCGCCGTGTGATACCGCGCTCCCGACATCCGTTGCAAGACCGCCGATGAGTGCGAAATAGGGCGTCCAACCGACATCGGTGATCGGTGCGATCAGGATCTCGCCGGCCTGTAGCGCGCTCGCCTCTTCGAGGGTGCGCACGACCCGCGCTCGCCCGGTCACCACGCCACGACTGACCGGCTTGCCGCGAAGCGCTTGCCCTTCGGATACGTGAGGTGCGGCGACCATAGGCTCGGCCTTGCCGACGAACACCTCCTCGAACGAAAGACGCGTCTGCGCTTGCAGCGCCTCGCGCCGCACCTGTGCTCGCGCAACGAGCTCGTGCTCGCCCTCGAGCACTTGAGCGATCTCTTGATGCGTCAAAAAGAAGAGTGCGTCGTCATCGGGGAGATAGCCCTCTCGCACCATCGCGCCGGCAAGCGCGCGGTAGGCTCTCTTGAACGCAGCGATCACTTTCACGAGTTGCGACTTGGTGTGCTCACGGGAGCGAACCGCGGCGTGGGCAAGCGGGACGAACCGACGAAGAGCAAATGGAAGCGGCACATCGTCGTCGGGGGTCGCGGCCGCGGGCGGCGCCGGCGGCCCAGCCGACGCGACGAGACGCGCACGGAGGCCGGACTGCAACGATGCGATCATGGACTCGGGTCGGCCGCCCACTCCCTTTGCCGAAGATCGAGCTCCCGCACGGCGCGATGCCCGTGACGCTCGAGATAGGCGCCGAAGACCTCTCCCGCTTCCCCCGCCGCCGCGGAACGGATCCAATCGAAGGCGCTTTTCGCGTCACAGTCAGCGAACTGATCCTTGGCGTTGGGATGGCGCGCGAGCGCATCGACGATGCGAGCCGCGCCGGCTGCGATGTCGGTACTTTCCACGTCGGTCGCCCCTGAAAGGAGCTCCGCGACCCGCGCGTGGTGCTCCTGTGTCGGCGTTTCTCCGCGCGAGAGGATCCCGAGGAGAATCGGCGCCACTGCGCCCGCCGCGGAGGACGACATGAGGTGATACTCGTAGGCGAGAAGGACCTGTAGGAGTTGGCGATCGATCTGACCATAGAGCTCCGTGGCAGAAGCCCGGAGATCGAACTCTAGGCCGGCGATCAAGGCGTCCAGCTTTCGCCGACACCACTTCCCAGAAAAGAGCATACGGGCGTAGCGCGCCCCGTTGATCGAACGTCGAAGCAGTGAATCCCGAGGTGGCTCCGGAACTTCTTCGATATCGCGGCCGCAGATCGCGATGCACATCTCGCTCTTGCTCGCACCTGCGACATGACCTCCCATGACGGCCATCTCACTCAGGTTCAGAAAAAGGTGCCCGAACGACATGGCCACATACCGAGGCTCGCCGCGATCACTGATCTCGACGCCGGCCCTTTGGTACATCCGCTGCATGCCCACATCGATGCCCATCCCGGTCACCGAGTAGGTGAGCGGCGTGACTGCGCCCGGCATCATCTCCCCGATGTTTGCCCACGTATAGACATCCGTGGGCCGCACTTCGGTATCGAGCTCTCGTGGGTCCGCCGGCAGGTTGGTGATGGGGCGCGCCTGCAACCATTGAACGGTACCCTGCTTGTCGATCGCCCACTCCATGTCGAGGGGGTGCCCCTCGTGGTGCTCGGCCTTCAACGCGCCCGCCAAGAGCACACCCA
>CAJIBX010000089.1_pt1 | contig 14528 bp, 15 predicted proteins | sample 9199471 | NCBI WGS metagenome assembly CAJIBX01 (sample SAMEA7708317, study PRJEB35096) | sediment metagenome | biome: marine neritic benthic zone biome [ENVO:01000025]; feature: sediment [ENVO:00002007]; material: shallow marine sediment [ENVO:03000034] sea grass bed [ENVO_01000059] ...
GTCGCATTCGACGGCCATTTGCACTAGAGTCGGCCCTCGCCGAGGAGCTCGATGCGACAGCCGTCACCCGACACCCGGAACCGACCCAACCATCCGGCGTTTACGGCCATCCTGCTTGTCGTTGCGGCGGTTCCCATCTTCGGTGTTCGACAATGTCCAACACCTTTACACACGGAGCTCGAGCTTGGGATTTCACTCGCCGAAGACGAAGAGATGCGCCTCAGTTACGACGTCCCGCCTGGCGCGACTGAGCTTCGTTTTTCTTTGGTCAATGTGGTCGGTGACCCGGACCTCTACGTAGCCCTCGGCCGCCCGCCTTCGCTCTCCGACTATGATTGCCGCCCGTATGAGACAGGAAACGTCGACGAGTTTTGCGACATGGGCGTATCGCCCGGTGGCACCTACCACGTCCTGATCCATGGCTACACCGACGTTGAGCACGCGGATTTCATGGTTTGGTGGAGACCCCCCGCGTCCGTGTGCGGCAATAGCTCCGTCGAGGGCGGCGAGGAGTGCGACGACGGTAACACCGACGGCGCAGACGGGTGCTCCGAGACGTGCGAGCTCGAGACCGTCGATCCGGCCGACTGCCTGCAGGAGCATCGTTTCATCGTGCAATGGACCGACGTGCCCCACTTCAGTGGTGCTGGAGGTCCATATACGTTTCAGGCGGTCCTCTACGAAAATGGAGACATTCTCTTTCAGTACGGCGACGTCGAGCCCTACGAGGCAACCGCGACCATCGGGTTGCAAACCGCCGCTGGAGCTGAAGCGCTCCCGTTCGGCTTCAACAGCCCGTTTGCTGCCGACCAATCCACCGTCTCCATCACTCGCGCCGCGGCCGATCTCTACATCGCAGACTACAGCTCACCCGTGTATTGGCTCGACATCCGGGACGTGGGCTTTCCGCTCCAACCAAGCGACGATGAGGAAATCACCGTTCCTTTGGGTTTCGATTTCCCCCTCTTCGCAGATACCTACGACTCGGTCGCGGTTTCCTCGAACGGCTTCTTGGGCCTGACCGAGCCGTTCGGTACCTACCAAAACGACCTACTTCCCGCGCCATCCCTTGGCGCGTTCATCGCCCCGCTGTGGGATGACTTCAACCCGTCCGTAGGTGGTCAAGTGCACTACTACGTCGCCCCGCCGACCTGCGAGACCGACTGCAACGGCGTCCTGGGCGGCTTCGGCGTCCCCGACGAGTGCGGGACATGCGCCACCGGGCTGGAGACAGAGCCCGCCTTCGATTGTACCGGGCTATGCGGTGGAACCGCCGTGATCGACGGTTGTGGTCGCTGCGCCGGCGGAACCACCGGCCTCGAACCCATGGACCTCGACTGCAGTGGAGAATGTGGTGGCACCGCGTACGTGGACGCGTGCAACGTCTGCGTCGGTGGGAATACCGGTCTCGATCCTTCCGATCCTGGCGCGTGCCCCCTGGGCGTAGACCTCATCGTCGATCACGCCTACTTCGAGAGCACCATCGAGCTCGATCACGTCATCGTCGGTCCGAGCGACTGCCTCATCGCCGAAGGCTGTGTCCAAGGCCCGGGAGACCGCAAAGTGATTCGCTTTGGAACGAAGATCGCAAACGTCGGGACCGAGGATTTGCAGCTTGGCGTGCCTGGCGAGGGTATCGAGTACTGGCACTACGACGAGTGCCACAGTCACTACCATTTCGAGGCCTACGCGGCCTATAACATCTTCGATGTCGGCAACGACCAGATGCTGGAGATCGGCTCGAAGAACGGCTTCTGCGTGCTCGACACCGATGTGTACGATAGCTCGATCGCTGCCGACGGTTGCCTGGGGTACAACTGCGGAAATCAAGGCATCACCCGAGGCTGCATGGACATCTATCACTCAGGCCTGCAGTGCCAATGGATCGACGTCACCGGGCTTCCCGACGGCACCTATGATCTGATCGTGACCACCAACCCCGAGCAAGAGATCCCCGAGATCTCCTACTTCAACAACACCGCGACAGTCCGCGTGCAGTTGCAAGGAGAGACGGTCACCGTCGTCCCATAGAGCGTGGCCTCAGGGCTCTGCGGACGCGTCAGCCTCTCGAGTATTTCAATGGATAGGCATAGAAAGCTGGGTCGTCGAGAGTTCGTTGGATTGGTCGGTGCGGGCGCGGCTGCCTCCGCGGCATCGTTGTGGGTACCCGGGTGCGGCGGCGGCGGCAGCGTAGGTGTCGACCGCGTGATCGTGATCGGTGCGGGGGTTGCAGGTCTCACGATCGGCAATGCGCTCACGACTGCGGGCATAGAGACCGTCGTTCTCGAGGCTCGGGATCGCCTGGGCGGGCGGGTCTGGTCGGAAGATGTCGACGGCGTGCCCGTCGACCTCGGAGGGATGTGGATCTCGGGGCCCAATGGCAACCCCGCGGCGTGTGTCTTGAACGAAGAAGGGATCAGCTGGGCCGCCGCCGAGCCCCTCGACCTCAACACACAGGCATACGACGCAGTGCTCGGACGGGATGTGTCGCTCGGCGACCTGGTCACGGTCTCAAACGCGCTCGACGAGTTCGATGCGGCGCTTCCATCGCTTGCCGCGATGCTCGGACCGGAAGCGACAATGGCCGACGCGATCTCAGTGTTCTTGAGTGAGTCGGGCCTCGAGGGAACGGTGCTCCGCTACACTGAGTTTGGCCTCAACACCCAGGCCGAGATCGGGTTCGCGCAATCGGCAGGCTTGATTTCTCTGGCGAGCTACGATTCGAGCAACGCGCTACCCGGCGGCGAACACTTTCCGGACGGAAGCTATCGTGGGCTCGTGAGCGCACTGGCACGTGGTGTCGACGTACGGCTCGGGGCCGTCGTCTCACGGATCGAGCACTCACCGAACGGCGTCGCGGTCGAAAGCTCCAGCGGCACTGAGACCGGCTCGCATGTCGTCGTTACGGTCCCGCTTGGTGTGCTCAAGGCCGGCGCGATCGAGTTTTCGCCAGCGCTTCCAAGCAGCAAGACGGCTGCGATCGATCGACTCGACATGGCCGAGCTCGAGAAGGTCGTGCTTCGGTACGACGACGCGTTTTGGCAGTCTCCCGGGAGCGGGAACTTACTCTACATCGGGGAGCAAGCGGGGGAGTTCCCGCTGTTCGTCGACTACACCACGCCGTTTGCGGGTGGCGAGCCGACCATAGTGGGCTTCTACTGTGGCGACTACGGACGCGACATCGCCAGCATGTCGGATGACGCCATTGCGGGTCGCGCGGCAGCGATCGTCAATGAGATCGCTGGAACCAAAGGCCCTGCGCCCAATGCGGTGCACGTGACGCGTTGGAAGTCAGACCCGTTCGCCCTGGGGTCTTATGTCTACCTCCCCGTCGGCGCTTCGCTCGACGACATCGAGACGCTTGCAGCGCCGGTGGGCAAGCGGCTCCTGTTCTCAGGCGAGGCGACTAGCACGAGATACAATGGATATGTTCACGGGGCCATCCTCTCCGGGATCCGCGAGGCCGAGCGCCTGCTGGGTAGGGAAGGCCAGGGTGTCGAGCTCGAGTCCGGGCTCATAGTCGAAGAGGGCTGCGACGAAACGGCTTGAGTGATCGAGAGAGTCGAGGTGCAGCGTGAACGTTACGTTGCCACCGAAGATGTCCCGAACTTCAACAGCAGGATCGGTAGCAGAAATAGGTCTGTGAGTAGCGCGGCCGTGACCGACAGTACGACGAGCAAACCCGCATTGAAGATCCCGGTGAACCCCGAGAGCATCAGTGCGGTGAAGCCTCCGGCGACTGCGATGGTCGTGTAGATGACCGGTGGGCCCGCGATGCGAAAAGCCTCGGCGATGGCCGACCGCGGACCGGCTCCGCGGTCTTGGGCCCTCCGGAAACAGAAGATGAAGTGGATCGAGTCATCGACGATGATCCCGAGAGTCAGGCAGGCCGCGATGCTCGAGAGCATGTCGAGGCGGATGCCGAACCACCCCATCACTCCGAAGAGAACCAAGATGGGTAGCACATTCGACGGAAACGCGATCAACCCAAACCGAAGCGAGCGCAGGGCCAGCATGAGGGTCAGGCCGATCGCGACAAGCGCGACCGCCAGGCTCCGAGCCTGACTCGTTGCGATCGAATCGGTGCTCTCGAAGACCAACGCGATGGTACCGATCACGTCTGCCTTCACCCCTGGCAAGAACCGGTCGAGACGCTCGCGAACTTGAGAGAGCACACGCTTGTAGTCGAGGGAGCTCGTCAGCGTAGTCCGAAGAGAGATATTCAGGTGTCGGCGCTCGAAGTCGACGAAGCGATCAACGTAAGTTGCAAACTCGCTACTCGAGTACAGGAGCAGGTACTGCGAGACCAGGGCTTGTGATGGTGGGCCGGTAGCGTCGCCCTCTGCCACTCGATGCATTTCATCGATGAACCGTTCCAGCGATAGCGTCGAGGACACCTCTGGAAGCTGGACAATGTCGGTTTGGAAATCGCCAAGCTGCTGCAGCAACGCCGGGTCGGTGGCACCGTCTGCACGTCCCGTGTCGAGATCGACGTAGACGGGCGTAGCGCCGGTCCCGTCCGAGACGATTTCGTCGAAGTACTGGCGAGCTGGATGCGAGGGTCGAAGCCATTCGACGAACGCGTTGTCGACGTTGATTCTCGCTGCGCCCGCAGTTGCCAAAGCTGTGAGAACAGCGATCGCGATGACGACTCCCGCCTGACGCGTACACGTGGTTCGTTCCGCGAAGCGCAGGAGCCGCATGGTCGGATCATCGGCCTGACGCCGCGGCTCGAGCCTGGGTTTTGCGACGCACAACAACGCGGGCAGCAGGATGACGACGGCGAGATACGTGCACCCGATTCCAAGCGGCGCAAAGAGGGCGAAGTCTCGGATGACCGGAATCCCGCTCACACTCAACGCTGCAAACCCGATCATGGTCGTGACTGCGCTCAGCGTCACCGGAGCAGCAATGCTCGTGAGCGCGGTGATCGTTCGGGACGGAACCGAGCCCTCCGAAGTCGCATAGCGATCCAACAGGTGCATCGAGTAGGCGACGCCGATTGCAGCAAAGAGACACGGTAAAATGGACGTGATCTCCGTGAGTGCCTTGCCGCTGGCTGCGTAGGCGCCGATGACGAGCACGGTGATCAGACCCACCGCACCGAGTGGCAGGATGGCGGACCAGGGGCTTCGGTACGTCCAAGCGAGCAAGATGAACAGACCGAGGATCGTCACGGGCGCAAGCAACACGAGGTCCCCGAGTGCCGTGTCGGAGATCGCGACGAGATGGTAGGGGAGGCCCGCGAAGAGAATTCGCTCGGGGCCCGGGTACGCGTCGACGATGTCGTACATCTGATGGACGACGCGAGTCTCACGCTGCGGATCGTCATCCTTTCGTTGGATGAACGCGAGAATGTAAGCCGAACGGAGATCGCCGCTCACCAAGAGCTCGTCGTAGATCGCGCGATTTCGAACGACTTCTTCTCGGTCAGCCAGTGTTCTAGCGTCGAGCGTTGGATCGCCAACGAGTGAGGCGATCTCTAGCCGGTCATCCGAGCCGTGCACGAATCCGGCGTTTGCCAGTGACCACACCCGGTCGACCTCCGGAAGCGCCTCGAGTTGCTCGTGGAGAAGCTTGAGACGGTCGACCCGGTCGGGAGTCATCGCGGACCCTTCGCCGCGGATCACGATCACCACGGGATCGCTGAGATCGAACCGGGCCTCGTGAGCCTTGAGCGCACCGTACCGTTCGCTCCCCCGGTCGATGTACTTGGCAAGCGATGTGTCCACCCACGTTTGCGTCAATGGCACGGCGGCAACCATCCCCAGGGCGACCGCGCAGGCAGTGATGATCGCGGCATGTCGCGTCACCCAACGCGCAAGTCGGCCCATGAGCGATTGCGGACCTCCGTTCGAGCGATGTTCATCCATCTCCGCGCGGCCTCAAGAGAGAGGGGCAGATTCCGCCATAAGGCTCAGAGAGCCTATCATGCATTTCACCCTTTTGTCGCTCATGAATCCTCGTGGTCCGGCCAGGGGCCACGCGTAGTTGCAGACCACGAGCGCCACGAGTACGCCGGCCCCTGTGAAAGTCACCGTCGTCGACCACCCCTTGGCTGCCGAGCGCCTGACGCGCCTGCGCGACGAGGAGACGAGCCCCATCGCCTTTCGCCGCTTGCTCGAAGAGCTTTCGATCTTTCTGATCTACGAGGCCACCCGAGACATCGCGGCGACCGAGGTGTCCGTCCGGACCCCGCTCGCGGTGACCAAGGGGGTCGCGATCGACCGGCCTCCGCTGATCGTCCCTGTGCTGCGTGCCGCGCTGGGCATGCTCGACGCCGCGCTGACGCTCCTTCCGATGGCCGAGGTCGGGTTTCTCGGGATGCGGCGTAACGAAGAGACGCTGCAGCCCGAGCCCTACCTCCACACCGTGCCGAGCGAGCTCGACGGTAATCCGGTCCTGGTGCTCGACCCCATGCTGGCCACGGGCGGATCGCTCGCCCACGCGTGCGAGGTCGTCAAGCAGTGCGGCGCCGGCCCGATCACCATCGTGTGCGCGCTGGCCGCCCCCCAGGGCATCGAGCGGACCCGGGCCGAGGGCCTGACCGAGCACGTGGTCACCGCATCCATCGATGAGGGCCTCGACGAGAGCGCCTTTATCGTGCCGGGCCTGGGCGACGCCGGGGACCGCCAATTTGGGGCCGGTTGACGTCCCGTCCGGATGGACTAGAAACCCGGTTCGCTCATGAAGCCCGAGATTCATCCCGACTACAAGCCGATCACCCTGCACTGCGCCTGCGGAGCGGTCATCGAGACGCGCTCGACCAAAGACGAGATCCACATCGACATCTGTTCGAGCTGCCACCCGTTCTACACGGGCAAGCAGAAGCTGGTCGACACGGCCGGGCGAGTGGAGCGCTTCCGCAAGAAGTACGCGAAGAAGGGCAAGAAGGCAGCGGCGGCCTCAGCCCCCGTACCGGAACCGGTGGCGGCCGCGCCCGAGCCGGCACCAGAGGCAGCTCCGGTCGTCGAGGCCGTGACCGAGGCCGAGGCCGAGACCGAGGCTGTCATCGAGGCCGAGCCCGACCCCGAAAAGGCCAACTAATACGTACCCTGCGGCAAAGCGGTCAACGCAGGCTTCGGGCGCTATAGTTTCTCCCATGGCCGACCAGGACCAACCCTACATCGGAGGACAGGCTGTCATCGAGGGCGTCATGATGCGCGCTCCCGGCTGCTTGACCGTCGCGGTGCGTCGGCCGGACGGGACCATCGCCGTCAAGGAAGGACCGTACCGCTCTCGCTGGCAAAAGAAGCTCTGGAAGCTCCCCGCCTTTCGTGGCGTGGCCATGCTCGTCGAGTCACTCGCCATGGGATACGGCGCGCTTCAGTTCTCCGCGGAGCAACAGATGACGGAGGAGGAGCTCGAGGCTTCGGGCAATGCGACCAAAGGCGCACTGGTCATTTCACTCGTTCTCGCGTTGGGCCTGTTCATGGTGCTTCCCCAGGGTCTCGCAAGCGGCACCACCAGTCTCTTTGGCCTCGACCTGGACATCACCGGGTCGACCTTTCAGCTGCTGATTGGCGCCTTCAAACTCCTGATCTTCATCGCCTATCTCCTGTTGATCAGCCGTCTTCCCGACATTCGCCGCGTGTTCCAGTACCACGGCGCCGAGCACAAGACGATCAACGCGTACGAACGACAACTTCAGCTTACCGTCGACAACGTCCGCAACCAGACCACCCTTCATCCACGCTGCGGCACGACTTTTCTCGTGGTCGTCATCGTCGTGTCGATCATCTTGGGCGCGATCGTCGCGCCCATCCTCGTGCCGAATCGAGAGGGTGCGCTCGCGTGGCTTCTGTTACTCGTCGTCCGCATCGCGCTGCTGCCTCTGGTCGCAGCGATTTCGTACGAGCTCCAACGCCTGAGCGCGCGTTACTGCACCAAGGGCTGGCGTCGCTTGTTTCTCTATCCAGGTTTCTTGTTCCAGAAGATCACGACGCGCGAGCCAACCGATCTGCAAATCGAAATCGCCATCGCCGCGATGCAGGCCGCCGAGTGGCGCGACCGTGTCGGGGACGAAGTTCCATCCAATGACGAGCCGATCGTCTTCTTGACCTTCGACCGCTTCAAGCAGGCGCTGACGGCCGACGGATCACTCGCTTCGCTACGCGCGGCTTGATCATGCTTCCCACCGACAAGCTGGATTCCCTTTCCGCTCGCTTCGGCGAGATCGAGGAGCTTCTGTGTCGGCCCGACGTGGTGTCCGACTCGCAGCGCTACCTGAAGCTCACCAAGGAAAGGGCCGAGCTCCAGTCGGTCGTCGTCGCCTATCAACGCTACCGCAAGGTCACCGAGGAGCTCTCGGCCCACAAGCAGGCGATGAGCGACCCCGAGCTTCGGGATCTCGCAGCCGAGGAGATTCCAGGCCTGGAAGCTGAGCAGGCGGAGCTCGAAAGCGAGCTCAATGTGCTCCTGCTTCCCAAAGACCCAAATGATGAGCGCAATACCATTCTGGAGATTCGCGCTGGCACCGGCGGCGACGAAGCCTCTCTTTTCGCCGCAGATCTCTTTCGAATGTACTGTCGCTACGCAGAGTCGCAGGGCTGGAAGGTCGAGGTCTCCTCGACCAGCGAGTCATCGGGCGGGGGCATGAAGGAGGTGATTGCGATCATCTCCGGCAAACGCGTCTATTCACGGCTGAGGTTCGAGGGCGGGGTTCACCGCGTTCAGCGTGTCCCCACGACCGAATCACAAGGCCGTATTCACACTTCGACAGCGACGGTCGCGGTTCTTCCGGAAGCCGACGAGGTCGATGACGTGCACATCGATCCGAAGGATCTCGAGATCGGCACCACAGCAGCGGGTGGCCCGGGTGGTCAAGGCGTCAACACCACGATGTCCGCCGTGCACATCAAGCATCTGCCCTCCGGCATCATGGTGCGCTCCGAGGAACAGCGCTCGCAGCACCAAAACAAAGCCCGTGCGATGCAGATCCTGAAGGCCAAGCTCCTCGAGATGGAGCAACAGAAACAAGCCGAGGCGATCGGTTCCGAGCGCCGCAACATGGTCGGCACCGGCGAGCGATCCGAAAAGATCCGCACCTACAACTTCCCGCAGAATCGCGTCACCGATCATCGCATCCAGCTCACGTTGCATAGCCTGGACCGGGTCATGGAGGGCGAAGTCGAGGAGCTTTTCACGGCACTTCGCAGCCACCACCAGGCAGCGCTGCTGCAGCAGCCGAACTAAGCAGACCAAATGACCCTCCAGGATTTCACAAAGCCGTACTCCGCCCTGGAAGCCTGGGCGTACGACCGTTTCATCGCAGGGGGGCCGGTGCGTCTGTTTCGCAAGCTCTCCTCGGGGACAGTCCTGCGCGATCTTCCGCGGGAGGCCTCCGTGCTCGACGTCGGCTGCGGTGGCGGTCACATCGCGCTGGCGCTCGCCGAGTCTCGACCGGATATCTCGATGACAGGCCTCGATCTGAACGAAGGCCAGGTCGCGCGTGCAACGCGTCGGGCCGAGCAACGAGGCCTCGACGTCACGTTCGTGCAGGGCGACGCCCTCGACATGCCGTTCGCCGACCGGTCCTTCGACGCCGTGTACAGCGTGGCGTCGATCAAGCACTGGCCCGACCAGGCACAGGGGCTCTCAGAGTGCCGGCGCGTGCTTCGACCAGGTGGCATTCTTTCCGTGATAGACGCCGACCGCGGTTGTCGACTCGAAGATGCAGGCGGGTTTGTCGATGCTGTCGGTGTCCCGGCCGTGCTCAAACCCATCGCGCTCGCGGTGTTTCGCACGTGGGTCGCGGGGCGAGGGATCGAAATCGACGAAACCCGAGAGGTCCTATCGTCGATCGATGCGTCGGAGTGGACCGTCGAGCGGGTGCAGGGAGCGCCTGCCCTCGAGATCACCAACCGGGCTCGTTGAGCGTTGGAGTCGCCGCTACGGGTCCCCGCTGGGCGTGTCCGGAGGCGCGGTGTCGAGGTGTCCTAGGCGGTCCTGCTTGGTCTTGAGGTAGTCGCGATTGTGATCGTGTGACTCGACGACGTGCGGGACGCGCTTGCTCACGTTGACCCCGTCGTCGCGGAGACCCTCCACTTTGCGTGGGTTGTTCGTCATCAAGGCGACGGAGCTGATCCCGAGGTCGTGGATGATCTCGCTCGCGACATCGTAGCCGCGCTGGTCGTCCTCGAAACCCAAGGCGAGATTTGCGTCGACGGTATCGAGGCCCTCGGACTGCATCGCATAGGCCTTGATCTTGTTGCCGAGCCCAATGCCCCGGCCCTCTTGGCGGAGATACACGACTGCGCCTTGCCCGGCCTCGAAGATGCGCTCGAGCGCAAAGTCCAGCTGGTCGCGACAGTCACACTTGAGCGAGTGAAGGACTTCCCCGGTGAGGCATTCGCTATGGACCCGAACCAGCACGTCGTCCTGGCCCTTCACATCGCCTTTCACGATGGCGACATGCTCTTTGTCGCTATCCTGCTCCTGATAGACCACGACCCGAAAAGTCCCGAAACGCGTCGGTACGTCGGCCTCGGAGTACCGCGTGAGTATCAGAGTGGGCTGAGGGTCGGACATCGAGGAGATAGGTAGCCCAAGATCGCTAGTCATGCCAAAGAACCCGAAGGGCACGTGGGCGCTCCGGGTTCTCTAGGACGTCGCAGTCCTCGCATCCGCGTGGGAAGGTTTGGTCTTCGCATGTGTTGCACTCGGAGATGACGGCGATCATAGAGGCAAGCTCCTCGCGTAGTCGGCGGAGCTTGGCGATCTTCTTTTGCATGCAATCGATGTGCTCGCTCAACACTGCGCTCATCTGTTGGGTGGCCGCCTCGGGGCAATCGCAGGCGGACTTCAGTTGGAAGAGCGCCTTGATGCCCTGCACGGAGAGGCCGGCCTCGCGGAGGTCGAGTGCCAGCTGCAACCGGTGTAGCTCTCCTTGGCGGAAGAGCCGGTGGCCGCCCTGGCTCCGCTTCTCCGGGCGGATGAGACCCTCTTGCTCGTAGAACCGAACGGTCCTCACCGTGCTTGCGCTCAGTCGCGCCATATCACCGGTCGTGAGCAGGTCGGCCGTGTGACTACACTCGGCCTCTGTCTCAGTGTGCTCCGCCATCGAAATCACCAAGAAAATCGAGAATTTTCGCTGCTATCCACAACTATGGAGACCGACGTTCAGGTGTCAAGGCCGTGAATCTCGAGCGTTCTAGGCAACTTGGCCGGGTCGTCCCCGATAAACCCTACGTAGCGGCCCATTTCCGCTGCGAAGGAGCAAACCATGAGTATCGCAAAACCAACCCAGACCGTGAGCGTCAGCACGACGCAGGTCCGGGCGACACCCATTTCCCGCAGTCAGCGGGCGCGTGAAGGCGCCAAAGGCTTCGGGCTATTCCTCATGCGCGCCGTCGAAGGCGCCGCCTCATTTGTGCCCGGCGGCTCCGTTGCGACTGCGAGCTTACGGGCAGCCGCTGGCGCCGGTTCGTTGGGGCGAAGCCTCAAGTCGGGCGGCGTGGGTGGCGCCGGAGGCTTGAGTGAAGAGATGCAGTACGCGCAGCTGATCGACACCCAGATCGCGATGCAGCAGCAAAACATCGAGTTCAGCACGATGTCCAATGTGCTGAAGTCGGAGCACGACACGAAGAAGCAAATCGTAACCAACTACCGCTAATTGCGGGATTCCACTGATGTGGGTAGTCTCCGAGACACGACGATGACATCTCCGATCAAACCGCCCGGCGGTTCGCCGCCGGGCGCGCCGACTCCCGACGAACTCTCCGATTCCGCGAAACCCGGAAAGGCCGAAGGCGCCAAGGAGAGCTTCAAGTCCACGCTCGACAGCGTTTCGTCTTCAGAGCCAACGCAAGCCGCGGCTCCAGCGAGCGAAGTCCAAAGCATCGCCGCAGATCTGCAATCAGGAAAGATCGACGCGGCTACCGCGATCGATCGCTTGGTCGCCCGAACCATGGACAGCCCAGCGGCACAAGCGCTCAACGAAGTGGGTCGCGCCGCGCTCGAGGCACGTCTTCGATCGGTGCTTGCCGACGATCCAGCCCTTCAGGCGATGATCAATGATCTCGCTCGGGATGCGAAGTAGCGGCTGCGTACGCCTCCGCCGAGAAAAAGACCGCTGACTTGCCCGCCTCGGCCGCTTTGCGGATCAGGGCGTCGTGCGCTTGCTCAATGGCTTCGAAACGAACCGAAAAGCGGTGGTAGTCAGACTCCCTGACCGACCCAAACAGATCGAGGGCCGCCGCGACGGCGGGGCGATCCTCGTCGAGCATCTCCAGCTGTCCGTTCCATGCGGTGGCTCGCCCTCGAGTGAGCACGTCGGCAGCTATCCCGACGGGATTGAAGTGGAGAAAGCACCGCTCGAACTCGATTCGCCAATCCGAATAGTCACCTCTCGGGCTAAACCAGCGAGCATCCTGGAGGGACCGCCGCACGACCTCCCCGAAGTACGCCCCTAGCATCGGTGCAAGAAGGTGCAGGATCGCGTCGTCCGATGGGTCCTCGAGCCGTGCGTAGTGATCCAGCACCGGAAGGGTATCCTGGGTGAAATCGAGCTCCACGCCCACTGAGCTCTTGACCGCGCTCAGACAGGCATTGGCCAAATCCAGCACTTCGGAGGCTTCCGACATCGGTCGAGCATAGCGGGTATCAATGAACTGGCCATTGTGCGCCCTCTAGGATACTTCTATCTAAGAGGCACCGTGGCGGACCAAGGGCGGGAAAACGAGACCGAGCTGGAAGTCATCGAGATCGTCGAATCGGACGGTTACCGCGAGCGCTCCATCTCGATGATCATTCCTCGCGATAGCGTGGTCGCCGAGCTTTCCCCTCTCGAAACGGTCGACGATCTCACCGACGAGGACCAGGTCGAGTGGCTCGATGACGACCACCAAGAGATCCACCCTAGCGAGGTCACGGATCTCGACCGAGGATCACACAGTCGTTCTGCGACGTCGGGGATCCAGATCAAACCGCCCAACCTCGGACGGGACGCGCACCCGTTCCACATCTACGCTGCCGCCGTCAACGCGGCGGAGGCGCGGACACGCCTCGGATTGTTCGAGCGGTGGCACGGGCTCCAGGAAAGAGTCACTGCCGAGCTCGGAGTGTCCCGTGCGGTCATCGCGCGCGCGCGACTGCGTATCCTGAGCGACATGATGCACTATGGGTTGGCGGCTTCCGAGGCTGTCCTCTCGATCGCGTTGGATGTCGGGTTGGCTCCGAGTCGTGAGCACTTGATAGGCACACTGAGATCCCGCTTCGAGGCGACCGTCGACTCACCCACGTCGAGCGGACTCACCAAGACCCAGGTGCGAGACAATTGGGCGGCACTTCAGCGACTCGAGGCCTCTGGACTACATGCCCGTTCGGGTGGGGAGACGAAGTAGGGCGGCGGCCCAGATTTCGTGTAAGCTCAAAGGGGTACCGGCCCTTCTTCGCACATGAGAATCGGGATCTTCAGCGATATTCACGCCAATGTAGAGGCTTTGTCGGCCGTGATGAACGCGTACGCCTCGGAGAATATCGACGCCTACTACTGTCTCGGGGATGTGGTCGGCTATGGCGGCAATCCAAACGAATGCTCGGACCTGGTTCGCGAGATCGCGGAAGTCACGATTCTCGGCAATCACGACGCCGCGGTCGCCGGGCGGATGGACTATTCCTACTACTACGAGGCCGCCCGTCATGCGCTCGATCGTCACGCGGCCGAGCTATCCAACGAGAACATGGAGTGGCTGAAGAGCCTCCCGTACAAGCACCGCCTCGAGCATATCGGTGTCGACTTGTGTCACGGCTCGCCAGTGCGCCTGGAGGAGTTCGAGTACATTTTCGCTCCGGACCAAGCGCGCGAATGCCTGCCAATCTTGGATGACCTGGGTCACATCACGCTGATCGGCCACTCGCATCTGTGCAAGGTCTTTGCGTTGAGACCGGGCCAGGTCGAGGAGCTCCCCGCGGGCGACTTCAAGCTCGAAGATGGCATCAAGTATATCGTGAGCATCGGTTCGGTCGGACAGCCGCGCGACTACGACAACCGCGCCAGTTACACGATCTATGACAGCGATGAGCGCGTATTCTATTTCAAGCGAATCGAGTACGACATCGAAAGCGCTGCCGCAAAGATCCTCGAAGCCGAGCTGGAGAGAAATTTCGCGCAGCGCCTGTTCATCGGCGTCTGAGCTTCGCCCGGGCTATTCGAACCGAACGAGGCCGGCCCAAGGCTCGCGGCCCTCGATCCTCAGGTTGAATGGAGGGGTCTGCATGGTGCCGGCGACGCATACCCGTGTGGCGCCATTCCAGGCGGGAAGGTCGTCGTTGTCGTCCGCAATACCCAGGCACTTCAGCTGCGTCGAAAGCGGTTCGGCACGGCGGACGAAGGCGGTCCAGTCGTCGATGGGGTGCACGGCTACGTTCCGGTAGGCGGGACTCGGACGGAACCGATCGGCATCTTCGTAGCTCACCGCGCAGTCGGTTCCCTCGAAAAGCTCCCCGGTGGCGCGTGCCACACCGCGCCACTGCACTTGAGCAGCTCCCGCAGCGAGTGGAAGGGGGCCACGTGGCAGCTCGCCGGA
>CAJIBX010000303.1_pt1 | contig 14426 bp, 10 predicted proteins | sample 9199471 | NCBI WGS metagenome assembly CAJIBX01 (sample SAMEA7708317, study PRJEB35096) | sediment metagenome | biome: marine neritic benthic zone biome [ENVO:01000025]; feature: sediment [ENVO:00002007]; material: shallow marine sediment [ENVO:03000034] sea grass bed [ENVO_01000059] ...
AGGACTTCGAGCGCAAAGCGCATTCGGTTTTGAAGCGTGCCACCGTACTCGTCTTTTCGTTTGTTGGTCTTCGGGCTGATGAACTGGCTAATTCCGTAGCCGTGGCCGAAGTGGATCTCGATCGCGTCGAACCCGACCGACTTCATGAAGGTCGCGGCCTCGGCGATCACCGAGACGCGTTCGCGGATCTGCTCTTTGGTCATGGCTCCCACCCAGGGAAGGCCGTGGCCGAGTCCGAGCGAATTGATGCCCCGGGACGGACCGAGCGGGCGCTTTCCTTTGAACTCGCGATTCTTCGTGAAGCCTCCGGCGTGGCCCAACTGCCCACAGACCTTCGTTCCGGTCGCGTGGAGCCTGCGGACGAAGAGCTCGAGCTCGGGCCGGATGCCCTCGTGCATGTACATCATGTCCTCGTGCAATCGCCCGTCGGCTTCGGCCGCGCAATAGGCAAGCGTGACCATTCCGACTCCGCCTTGACCGAACCGTTTGTGGAACTTCGTGTAGTCCTCGTTTGGAACCCCACCGGGAGTTCTCCCTTCGAAGGTCGCCGCCTTGATCAGACGGTTTCGCAACGTAAGGCCGTTGATCTTCGCTTCGGAGAAGCACTTCTCTAGCGGGTCGGTCATACGTCGCGGAGCCTAGCATCCTGACACCGTCTCGGTCTCGGACACGGTCTCGGTGACGGGCACGGTTTCGGTCTCGGACACGGTCTCGGCTCGCGGTGAGCGGCTCGCGGTGAGCGGCTCGCAATGAGCGGCTAGCGGCGCGCGGTTGGCGGAGCTATGTTGCCGCTTCTCATTCGGGGTGTAGCACAGCCTGGTAGTGCGCATGCTTTGGGAGCATGAGGTCGCTGGTTCGAATCCAGTCGCCCCGACCCTGTTCGGGGTTTGCTGCGCAAACCCCTCCCGGGGCTCCTTCTTCGGTTGCATCTGATACTCGGCCAGCTCCGTGCACTGGCGTGCACTTCGCTTTGGCCTCGTACAGATAGCAAAGCGAATCCAGTCGCCCCGACTACTGGGAGGCTCTGCGAGCCTCCCCGGGCTCCTTCTTCGGCTGCATCTGTACCCCAACGGACCCCCGCTTTGGGCCTAGCCTCTCCCAGCCGCTACATTGGATCTGGTGGGAAGTACCGCTCATACGCGCAGCGCGGCCATGTGTTTCTTCATGTTGGCGGCTGTCTGCGGTTGCAAAACCAATCCGGGTTCCGACGGCGCCGAGCGGGTTCACGGGCCGATTGCGGCAGGCGTCTCCGCTGCCATGGGCGAGCCCGTGCCCTTCGCTACGGAGGCTCAACTGCAAACCTTTGCGGCCGGAAAGGAAGTTGCGCTTCACCGATTCACCCTCGCCGAGGGTCTAGGGCCCGCCTTCAACGTCACCTTCTGCGGCAGCTGTCACGAACGGCCCGTCACCGGTGGAAGTGCGGGGCTCTATCGGAACTTCTTTCTCGGCGGCCGGCTGGTCAACGGCGAGGACTTCTTTCCCATCCCGACGGCCGGGAGCCTCGGTGGCGTGGTGCGCATGTATTCGTACGCGGACTTCCTTCCCGCACGGCCCGAGCTGATCAGCGTCATCGATGTGGTGGCGCAACGCAATCCAGTCCCGTTTTTCGGGGTGGGGCTGTTGCTGGAGATCCCGGATGACGAGATCCGGGCATGGGAAGATCCGACCGACGCCGATGGCGACGGGATCAGCGGCAGGCCCAACTACGAAGACGGCGTGCTCGGACGTTTTGGGCGAAAGGCGCAAACCGCTTCGCTCGAGGGGTTCATTCGGGGACCTCTGTTCAATCACGTGGGCATTACGACGGACCCGCTTTCGGTCGAGGAGCGAGCGGCTCTGCCCTTGCAGCTTCCGCCGGGTCCGAGTGCGGGTTACCTGCAGCGCCTCTTCGGACTCAGCAGGGCCCGTGCGCAAGCCGGCACGGGCGACGAGGTCACCAGGGATTCCGATCTGGTGCCCGATCCCGAGCTCTCATCGAACGACCTGTTCAACTTGGTCGCCTTCACGATGCTGGTTGCGGCACCGATGCTCGAAGAGCCAACCGAGGGCACGGAGGCGGGAGCGCGCGTCTTCGATGAGCTCCGCTGCCAGGAATGCCACCGTCCTCGCTTGCAAAGCCCTCGAGGACCGTTGCCGGTCTATTCGGACCTCTTGATTCACGATATGGGCCCCGAGCTCGCCGACGGGATCGAACAAGGTCTTGCGAATGGTGCCGAGTTTCGCACGCAGCCACTATGGGGTCTCTCGGCCGTGGGCCCGTATCTCCACGATGGCCGCGCAAAAACGATCGATGATGCAATTCGGCTGCATGGCGGGGAGGCTGAAGCTGCTCGGGATGCGTTCATTGCCCTCGACGAGCCCGCCCGACAGGTGTTGCTCGAGTTCCTGCAATCGCTCGGCGGACGGGACATGTACAGCTCGGGCTTGCTGCCACCCGGCGCGCCGGTTCCGGCAGTAGGAGAGTACGGGGGACCTTATCGGACGCTCTCCGCCGCAGAGCGGGAGCAATTCGAAAAGGGTCGCGAGCTCTTCGATCGCGACTTTGGGTATCCCGATGGGGTAGGGCTTCCGAAGTTCAACGGTGACTCGTGTCGGGGTTGCCACTTCGAGCCGGTGATCGGCGGTGCGGGGCCTCGAGGTGTCAATGTGATGCGCCACGGCTCGCTCGACGAAGATACGTTTGTCGCGCCCGCGGTCGGCACGATTTTGCACAAGCAAACCGCAGAGGCGACTACGGCGATCCGCCCTGAACCAGGGACCACCATCTACGAGCACCGTCAGACTCCGGCCGTCTTCGGGCTCGGTTTGATCGATTCCATCGCGGAGGCGACCATCATCGCGAACGCCGACCCGGATGACCTCGTGACGCCCGACGGCATTTCAGGTCGTGTTGCGATGGTCGATGGCGATCGCGTGGGTAGGTTTGGCTGGAAAGCGCAGGTGCCCAGTGTGGCCGAGTTCGTCCGCGACGCCCTTGGCGCCGAGCTTGGAGTCACCCTGGATCCCGATGCCGAGCTGACGTTCGGCATGACGGAGGACGGCGACGCGATGACCGACCCGGAGTTGGCCCTCTCGGACACCGCGCTCTTGACCGCGTACCTGTCGCTGCTTGCGCCACCTCCGGGACGGACGCCCGACAACACGGCCCTTGCAAGTCAGGGGGAGACGCTGTTTGCATCGGTGGGTTGTGCGAGCTGCCACATCCCCGAGCTCGCAGGTGCAGAAGGGCCGGTCCGGCTCTACTCGGACCTGCTGCTCCACGAAATGCTACCGGACGGAGCCACGGGCATAGTGGACGGCATGGCGACCATGCGCGAGTTCCGAACCGCGCCTCTTTGGGGAATCGCCGATACCGCACCGTACCTGCATTCGGGGGCCGCGGACACGTTGGATGAGGCGATTCGTGCACACGACGGCGAGTCGGCGTCGACACGTGATGCGTACATCGCCCTCGAACAGGCGGAGCGAGACGCGTTGATCTACTTCTTGGAGACGCTGTAGGTAGCCGAGTGCGCTCGAGGCCTCAGGCGCTCAGCCAGTCGTAGGTCTGGCGAATCGCTTCCCGCCCGTTTTCGAGGATGGGCTCACCATGAGCAAGGACCACCCGCTCGGCGTCCCATTCGAGGATCCGGTCGAGCGACTTCCGTGCGGCTTTTCGATCGCGAAACATCAATCGCAGCATAGAGCTCAATCCGGCCTTTCCGTGGATGCCCGAGGCCTTGAGATAGAAGCGGGTCCACCAGTGGTCTGAGGTCTGGAAGTTCTCGATGAGGTCCGCGGAGATCACCGTGCGGCTTGGCTCGTGGAAGAACACCGTTTCACCGAGCAAGCAACCGTCGATTCGTACCTCCGCGAGATCGCTGCGCCACGCTGGATCGACCGTGCCACCAATTTGAGCGTCGAACTCCAGGTCCTTTCGCTTCTTTTCGAGACCCGGCGCTCCATGGAGCTTCGCGTCCGGGTACATGCTTTGGGCGTCTCCGACGAACACGTGATGGTAAAGGCTCGGGGCCACGATGTGTGCGACCGGACCGATTGCGTCGATCTCTTGCTTGAGCGCTTCGTCGATGGGAACGGGCGAATGAATGAGCAGGCTTCCATCCTGAAGTCGCACGACCGTCATACGCGTGCCGAGTCGCCAACCCATGAATGACATAGGGGCCCGGACGACCCACAGGTTTGGTGCCAACGGTTCTAGCGACATAGGCACGAGTATAGGGTCAGCCGGGCGGCTTTAGAAGTAGCGTTGCGTGTGCCGTTGCTGCTTTTCTGGGGTCGTAGTAACGTTCCCCGTCAGAGGAATTCGAAAGGCGGTACACGATGCGCGAGGACTCGCAGCGAACTTCCCGTGCACGCCCTAGCTGGGTCAGCGTGCTTGCTCTGTTCGTTTCCGCTGGGTGCGGCAGTGGTGGAACGGGAGCGCCGTCGGTCGATCCCATCGGTCATCCCGGCTTGGCAAGCCCCAATGCGCAGTCGATCGCGTTGTCACCCACGCTACCCGAGCTCTACGTCACCAATACTGCCGCAGACACGCTCGACATCATCGATACCGAGACGCGTGAGGTCATTCGGCGGGTGGCGACGGGTATCGACCCCGTGAGCGTGGCGGTTCGCCCCGATGGACTCGAGGTCTGGGTGTCGAATCATGTGTCCGACTCGGTGAGCGTCATCGATGCCGACCCGCAGAGCGACACGCGCTACCGGATCATCGCAACGATCCAGGCATGGGACACCGAAAGGCTCATCACCGACTTCGACGAGCCCGTCGGGATCGCGTTCGCGGACAACGACAAAGCCTACGTCGCGCTCTCGTCGAGAAACATGCTTGCGGTCATCGACGTGCGCACTCGTGCCGTCACGAAGCAGATCAAGATCTTCGCTCAGGAGCCGCGCGCCCTGCGGGTAAGGAACGGATATCTGTTCGTCCTGCCGTTCGAGTCTGGCAACCAGACCGAGCTGTCCGGCTGCTTTTCGCCGGTGCCCATCGGCGACTGCACGTTCAACATCATCGACCAGCTTCTGACGAACAGCATCGACGCCATTCTGACGCGTAACTTCGTGGCCAACATCATTCGCAACCCGCTGGTGCCCGACAGAGACTTGTTCGTGTTCGATACGGCGACGGACGAGCTCGTGCAGGAAGTCAGCACCATAGGGACGCTCTTGTACGGCTTGACCATCGACTCCACGGGTCGTGCCTTCATCGCCCTGACGGAGGCGCGCAACGACGCAAACGGGCTAGCCGGCACGCTGGGGCATGACTTGATCGATATCGAGAATCGAATGTTCCTCAATCAAGTCGCGACGGTCGACTGCGCCGACGGGGCTTGCAATGCACCGGAGCTGATCGAGCTCGAGGTCGAGCTGCCGGCGCAGCCAGCACCCGGTACTCAGCTCGCGACCCCATTCGGGATCGAAATCAGTGCGGACGATTCAACAGTGGTCGCCGTCGCCGCAAGCTCTAGCCGTCTCTTCACGATGGACGCCGTGACGGGCGTGGTCCTTGGCCGGGCAAAGGTCGGGGCGATTCCACGCGCGCTCGTGCTCGAGTCCGATCCGTCCACGGGTGCACCGATGCGCGCGTGGGTGCACAACGCGGTTGGCGCGAGCGTCTCGTTGGTGGATGTTTCAAATCCGGCGGAGCCGTCCGAGCTCGAGAAGATCATACTCGAGGACCCGACGCTTCCGGATGTCAAAGCGGGCCGCATTGCGTTCAACAATGCCGAGGGTTCCACGAGCGGCACGTTCTCCTGCGGAAGCTGCCATCCCGACGCCCACACCGACCAGCTCCTGTGGAATCTAGGCGCGCGTTGTGAGACACCTGGCTGCGATCAAGCCCAGCCGCGGTCCACGATGCCGATTCGCGGACTGAAAGATACCTTGCCCCTTCATTGGGACGGTATCTTTGGCGATCCATTTGGCGGGATCAATGCGGTCGTCGCCGACTCGGGCATCGATGTACCGCCCAACTGCACCGACGAGCACAGCTGCTTCCGCCACCTGGTCGACGGGACCATGTCGGGCGCGATGTGCGATCAGGCGGACTGCCCCACCAACGGCGAAGGGCTCGACGGCGCGCTCACGATCGAAGAGCGTGACGCAATGTCGGTGTTCCTCAAGAGTGTTCCGTACCCGCCGACGCGCTCCCGGCGCATGGACGATCAGCTTTCCGACCAGGCCTGGGTCGGATTCAAGCAGTTCCTGATCGGCACCAGCGAAGAGAACCCCGGTTGCAGTCGAGCAGGGGGATGTCACATGCTTCCGTTCTGGGCGGGGACCAATACACCGGTGCAGGGGATGGACGCACCGACGTTCCGCGGGATTCCGGATCGACACCTGCTCTTGCCGAACGGCCGCGCTGGGATGTGGGAGCTTCACAGTTTCTCCCTCGTCAGCGAGGTCAACTGGAACCCCGCCAATGGACCGGACGAGCTCTTTTCGTGGGGGCTCACGTTCGGATCACCGGCGATCCCACTGGCGAACCGAGGCAGCTTGAACGCCGGGCCATTCGATTTGTTCCAGTTGTTCGATGAGGGGTCGATGGGCTTTTCCGGCGCCTTTGGCCGCCAGGTCACGCTCGATGCCCGTACTACCGCTGAGGACGCATTGGCTGAAACGCTACTGTTACTCGACCTTCTCGAGACAGCTGGCGATAGTGGCGTCATCGAGCTCCGTGCCGATGGCATTCGTCTCGATAGCGTGACTGCCGTGTCCATGGTGTACGATGACGGTCGCTACTACACCATCGACGAGGATGGGATGACGAAGCGTCCCGTCTCTCGCGACAAGCTGATCGCGTCCGCACAGGCGGAAGACCTCCTCGTCACCCTCACCGGGCGGATGGGCGCCAACGTCGATGTCGATCACCCCCAGCCTGCGCTCTGGCTCCCGCGGGATCCGGACAGCACTCAATTCCTTCAGAAGATCCCCGAAGTCACCGACACGCCATCGATAGAGCTCTTCGGCCGACATGTCGTCGAGGGCGCGAGAATCCTGATCGATGGCCTCGCGGTTGAGGGAGCCGTGTCTTGCGTCGCCGGAACGCTACCGAACTGCGACGGTGAGACGCTGCGGCTCGATCTCGAAGCAAAGCCCAGCTTGGGCGACCATACTTTCCAGGTGACCACCCCCGGTGGCTTCACCAGCAACGAGGTGATGCTGGTCGTCCGCTAGCGCGAGGCCTTGAGACCGCAGTGGAAGCGAAGCATGCTAGCGGGAATTGTGCGCCTGTAGCTCAGCTGGATAGAGCAGCGGCCTTCTAAGCCGACGGTCGGGAGTTCGAATCTTCCCAGGCGCGCCAACGGTAGGGTGATGGGGACCCGTGTAGGGAAACCACGGACCTACTTTACAGACTGTCTTGCTCATCACCTGATCAGTGTTGTAAGACAAATAGCCTTCCATCGTTCTATGCGCGACTTCATGACAGCAACGAAGGGGCGCGTGTACATCGCCTGCCTCCTGATCGCAGCAATCTCGGTTGCGGTTTCCATTGGGCTCGACCCTCCCGTGCTCAGGGAAGACCCATACATCGCCGTCGTCGTGCCCGCGATCGGTGCGCTGTGCCTGCTTTTCGCGCTGGCGCTCGTCCTACGGCCGTCTGCCGTTCACGCGCTAGAGCTCATCGCTGCTTTTTCGTTCACGGTCTACTCCGCCACTCACGTGTACCACAACTTCTTCGGCGCTGCGGATACGCGGGCGTTTTCCGATCAAGCGGCCGCCCACGCGCCGTGGATCCCGGTCCTGTTCGTGCTGTTCTTCATCATGCTGGAGCGGCGTGCTGCGCTCAGAATCAGCGTGTTCCTCTACGCCGTCGTGAGCGGCATCGTGATCGCGCACCTAGTGCTCAATGTCGAGAGTATCGATCCCGCGGGCGCAAACGTACTTCTGCAGCAGTACGTCTTGGGCAACGCCGCGCTCTTGGTGTTCCTGTGGCTGTTGGGGAGCTTCCACATGAAGGCAGCGATCGCCGACACGGAAAAGCGCGTGCTGTTCAAACTGGCAAACACCGATCCGCTCACGGGTCTATGGAACCGACGTGAGTTGAGTAGCGCGTGCAGCAATGCGCTCACGCGCGCCACTCTCGAGAAACACCCGTCTTCCCTCATTGTCATGGACATCGACCATTTCAAGAACGTGAACGACGCCTACGGCCACGAGCGTGGAGATGCAGTGCTTCAAGCGGTCGCCGAGATGCTGACGGCAGAAAGCCGGGATTCGGACATCGTCGCTCGATACGGCGGTGAGGAGTTCGCGATTTTGCTTCCTGACTGCGACCTCGACACGGCGAGCGACGTTGCAGAGCGGCTTCGCTCGCGGGTCGAAGAGCTCGATCTCGCTGAAGGTATTCGTCTCACGTCGAGCTTTGGGGTCGCACAGTCCCACGTGAACGATACCTACGAAACGATCTTTCGTCGCGCTGACCGAGCCTTGTACGAGGCGAAGCAACAAGGCCGAAACCGCGTCTGCTGCTCCGGACCTCCTCTCTCTCCAGTTGCCGCTTGAATCGCTTCGAAGTTGGCACGATAATCCGGCGTCATGCCGTACTCACGCCTTTCTGAACAAGACATCGCCGCCTGTATGGAGTCGCTACCCGGATGGGAGCGCCAGGGCGACAAGATTCACCGGCGCTATCGATTCAAGGACTTCGTGCACGCGTTTGGATGGATGAGCAGTGCAGCGCTCGTGGCCGAGTCCCTCAATCACCATCCGGAATGGAGGAACGTCTATTCCACCGTCGAAGTCGAGCTGAGCACGCATGACGTCGGTGGTTTGAGTGAGGGCGACTTCCGGTTGGCGGAGGCCATGGAGCATCTGGCACAGCAGTTTGGGGCGGGCAGCGGCTGACCGAAAGCACGCGGCTAGCTAGCGACTCAAACGGTGGAATCGCCACGGGCCACTCGGCTCTTCATAGGCGCCGGACGACTCGTTCGGCAACAGCCTCCGCAATCGATCGAGCTCGAGAAACTCATCGCCTCGGGCTTCCTCCGGAAGGGAGGCACCCTCGAACTCGGACAGCAGCAGCTCGTCGATGACGATAGGGTCGTCGTAGAGCGTGCGGGAGGTATTGGGGCCGGCTTCGATCGATACCAAGCCGCACCTGCGCTGCTGTCGGAGGTGGTGAACCGCTCGCCGAAGGTTCGGCGCCGCGTCTGCCACTACCGGGCATGGTGCGTGCGCCAAGTATCGAGACGCACCGTCATCCGAAGTGAAGATCAGCGGTCGCGCCCAACCACGAAATACGGGGTGGCCGAAGTCGACGTTTTTGCCTCCGGTTAGAACCAGTACCCATGGAGGGTCGGTGAGCCCCCACTTCTCGTGGCGCCAACGCAGCAGTAGCTCGCCGAGCTCGTTGGGTCCGTGAAGCGTGTACGTGAGGTCTGGCTCATCGCGGAGGATCTTCCCGGTGGTGATGATCGCTTCTGCACGCGCGCGGCTCGCATTCAGCACGAACCAATCGAGGCTGCTCTTTGGTGCGTGCTCGTTGATTCGAATCGTACGAAGCCCGCCCGAGGGCTGGCGCCACAGCGCCGTAATGTGCGAGACAGCCGGCCGCTCATCGAGATTCGTGCCGTAGATGCGTGACAGCACCTCGTCGACCTGCGCTGTCGTTGAGGCCCCGGAGAGTGAGTCAGTGACCGCCATGAGCTCGGGCAAAGGCTAAGGCTCGAGGTTCGACACGGCAAGGCTCGTCGATTTGTTCTCCCGTCTCGGATCCCCGGTTAGTCTCCGCGCATGCGCGTCAGCGTCTTACTGTTGGTGGCTCTGTCGGCCGCTTGTGCGAAGCGGACCGCTGGTCCACCACAGTCCTTCAGCGCACCCATTCCCGTGCCACAGCCCGCAACCGAACGGACAAAACTCAGCCCGGAGCTGCAGACGCTGTGGGAGCGGATCGAGCACGCCGTTGGCGTGCGGCCCCCGCAACCGCCCGAGGACGCCGACAAGGATACGATCCACGAGTGGGCCGAAGGTCCCTTCAAGGATTGGTTGACGCGCCGTCGTGTGGCGACGGACTACGCCTTGCAGGCCACCTTCGCGATGCGGACCCACCCCGAGTACGAGCGCGGCGTTGGGACCGCGCTCTTCGCTTACATGTACGAGGACATCGTGGGCAGCATCCGTGGCGCGCCGGTCCCGGACCACATTGCGGAGGACGAAGGGCTCTTGAACATCTATCTCAACGCGCTTACCGAGCTGCTCGAACCCTATGCGCGTCTTTCCGCACAAGCGTACTACGCCTGCGTCGCGATTTTCGCGCACCACGGCGATGTGTCTTGGTGGGAGTGGGTTACCTTTTGCGACCAACGCGGAGGCGAGGTCGTGGAGACCTACAATCTGGTTCCGCCCGAGCCCGAAGAAGACGCCGAGGGAGTGCCGTTCTAGCCAGCGGCGCCGATACCGCGAGGCATACCAACCAACGTGAGGAGCTCCATGCGCGCTGCCGAGCTCTTGAGGAACACACCGAGCAACCGGCTCGTCGTGGTCCACGAGCCCGGCTTCTTGACGCCCCGGTAGCACATGCAGAAATGCTGGCATTGCAGGATGACCCCGACGCCCAGCGGATGAAGTGCTTCGTCGATGGCACGCGCGACCTGCGCGGTCAGCTTTTCCTGCACCTGTAGCCGTTTGGCGTACGTGTCGACCACGCGTGCGAGCTTTGACAGGCCGACGACGCGGCCGTCGGGGATGTATGCAACGTGCGCCTTACCCACGAACGGCACCATGTGGTGCTCACAGTGGCTGTACACTTCGATGTCGCTCACCAACACCAACTCGTCGTAGCCTTCGACCTCGGTGAACGTACGGCGAAGGTGCTCCATGGGGTCTTGGGTGTAGCCCCCGAAGTGCTCGTCCATCGCTTTGAGAACGCGTTTAGGAGTGTCTTTTAGGCCTTCGCGCTCGTCGTCTTCGCCGATGTACCGAAGGAGAGCACGCACGTGGTCGAGCGCCTGTGCATCGGTGGGGCGGTCCGTCATTCCGCTGGTGGTAGCACACTTCGCTCGCAGTCGCCGAGGTGCTCAGCCGTGCAGCGGTTTGCGAGCGTACGGGGTACCTCCCGAACCGTTCGTAGGCCCAGCGGCGTGCGATGACGTTGCATGCTCCCCGAGCGCTGCGCAGCGACCAGATCGTCGACCGGAGTAGACGCAATCGGCGATGGAGAGTCCGCTTACGTACTGCCGTGAACAGACGCCCACGGCCGTTCGCCCTGCGGAATAGAGCCCCTCGATCAGGCTGCCATCGTCGCGCTTGACCTGGCCTGTACGTTCTTCGACGACCAACCCGCCTAGCGTCAGCGTCGGAAGCCTGAACACTTTGCTGCGGATCGAGCAATCGATCGCGTAGTACGGACCTTGTCGCATGGCATGCATCTGCTCGGGGGTCTTGCCAAACGGATCGTCGCGAGAGCCATCGGCCGCGTCATTGTATTCGTCGAGCGTTCTGCGAAGATTGTCGGCGGGAACTCTCGCGATCTTCGCGAGGTCCTCTACCGTCGCAGCTTTCTTGCAGTTGAAGAGCAAGTTGAGTTGCGCCGGTGCCCACTGAAACCATTGTGCCCGACCCGGGCGGCTCTGCCGGCTTGCGAGCTTCTTCAGCTCGTCGTCGATGATCAGAATCGCGACGCCCTCGTTGTGGTCGACCATCGCTTCGCCCACCGCCGCTCCGTACATGAACTCGTGGATGTAGCGTTCGCCTTGCTTGTTGACGAAAATGCCCTTTGCGAAAGCGCTTGGTGGGTTGATGAAACGCCACGCCGAAACACGACCCATCCGATCGGTGGCAGCGCCCACGCTCTTGCCGAGAAGGATTCCGCTGCCGTTATCGCCAGCGGTCCCGAGCGGCATGCCGGGGCGGTATGTTGGCGCGACCTCTTTGACCATCGATCGGTTGTAGATGAAACCGCCGGTGGTGAGCACGACGCCGCGCAGGGCTCGTGCGCGTCGAAGCTCGCCATGCTTGGCCTCGATCTTGTCGCAACCCCTACGGAACCGCTTGGCGATGGCGGGGTTGATCTTGACCATCGCGATGTCGGCGTTGTGAAAACGTCGATGGAGCCAGCTCCAAAAGCCCGGCTTCACCTTGACGTACTCGACGCCGATCACACTGGCTTTGTCGTCGGTGACGAGCCTCGTGACGCGGGCCTCGTAGCGAATATCGACGCCCGCGCGGTGGGCCGACTTACGGAGAGGTTCATAGAAGTTGGCGCCCGGAAGACCGCCCCCCTTTGCGCGGTGTCCTCTCGGCGCCGGCTTCGCGGCATCACGGTAGGGAGGCAGCCCCTCATTGCCGGAGTAATACAGATAGTAGTCGTCCGTCGGGTAGGAGGTCTTGACGGGGCACAGGCTTCCCTCGAACGGTACCCCGTGCGACTCGAGCCACGTGAGATTATCGATGCTGCCCTCGCAAAAGTCGCGCAGCGTCTCTTTGGAGACAGCATCCTGAACTTCCATGGATAGGTAACGGAACATGTTCTCGACGTCGTCCTCGACGCCGGCCTGTCGTTGAATGGACGAGCCACCACCCGTGTACACGACCCCGCCGCTGATCGCGGTCGCGCCACCACCGTGAAAGCGGTCCAGGACGAGGACGTCTGCACCCTGAGCTTTTGCCTCGAGCGCCGCGCACGCGCCCGCGCCACCAAAGCCGACCACGATCACGTCCGCAAGGTCGTCCCAGTGGGCGGTATCCGGGTTCGGCTCTTGCGCTGGGGGTTCTGCGGGCGTTCGGATCCCGATGGTTTTCGGTGGGCTGGCCATGAAGGAGAAAATAGAACACGTTCCACTTGGGCTGTCGAGCCGGGCCTGGCACAAGGATTTCCAGGACCTTTGTCTCAGGCGGTCTCGGAGGGCGAGCCATGGATTTCGAGGGAAAGCAGGTGGTCATCACGGGCGGGACGGGGTTCTTGGGCTCGGCGGTCGTGGGCCGGTTACTCGAGGCTCGCGCGGTCTGCCACATCCCGGTATGGGACGGTTCCGAGCTCGAGCGTTTTCCCCACCGAGGCTCCGATCAGATCCGCATCGCGGAGGGCATCGACCTCCGCGATGAGGCGCAGGCGGTTCGGTTCTACGCCGATCTTCCGTCGGTTTGGGCTTCGATCCAATTGTCCGGAGGATTTTCCATGGCCCCGATCACCGAAACGAGCCTCGAGGCCTTCCAAGCGATGATGTCGATGAACGCGCAGACCTGCTTCCTTTCATGCAGAGAGGCCATTCGTTCCATGCGACGCGCCGGTAGCGGAGGGCGGCTGGTCAATGTCAGTGCGCGGCCCGCGCTCGTGCCGACGGGTGGCATGACCGCTTATGCCGCTGCGAAAGCGGCGGTCGCTTCGATGACCCTTTCGCTGGCCGAGGAGCTCCGGGACGAAGGGATTTGGGTGAATGCGATCGTGCCGAGCATTCTCGATACGCCTGCGAATCGCGATGCGATGCCTGACGCCGACTTCGACAAGTGGCCGAGCGTCGCTGGCGTCGCTGAAACCATCGCGTTTCTCGCCTCCCCGTCGAACGACACCACCCGGGGCGCCTTGGTTCCGGTGTACGGGCGCAGCTGATCATGACGGAGCGGTTTCCATTTCCGTTGCCGAACGGATGGTTCCAAATCGCCCACAGCGACGAGGTCGCGGCCGGTGACGTACGGCCGCTTCGTTACTTCGGGACCGATCTGGTCCTATTTCGTACGGAATCGGGCAGTCCCTGTCTGCTCGATGCGTTTTGTGCGCACCTTGGCGCGCACCTCGGTCACGGAGGCGTCGTCGAGGGGGATCGCATCCGGTGTCCCTTCCATGCATGGGAGTTCGACGGCGGCGGGATGTGTCGAAAGGTTCCTTACGCCAAACGCATCCCAGCCAAAGCGCGCATGCGCGTCTGGCCGTGCATGGAGCGCAACCAGATGCTTTGGGCTTGGTACCACCGAGACGGGAGCGAGCCCACATGGGAGGTTCCCGATCTTGCCGAGGCGAGCGATCCGGACTGGACCGATTTCAAACGTCACCGCTGGACGATCAAGACCCAGAACCAAGAGATCGGCGAGAACGCGGTCGATCGTGCGCACTTCCGTTATGTGCACGGCACCAAGGACGTACCCGAAAGCGAAGTGCACTTCGATGGGCACATCCGTCGTGCGGCACAGCGCGTGAAGCTCGACACTCCGCGGGGACCAGTCGATGGCGCGATCGAGGTCGAGGCCCACGGCATGGGATGCACGATCACTCGATTTACCGGCATTTGTGAGACAGTGCTTCTGCTCTCACACACTCCCGTCGACGAAGAGACCGTCGATTCGCGCTTTTCGTTCACGCAGCAGAAGGTCGATGGAGAGGCGCCGAAGGGTGGTGTCGCCGCTGCGATCATCAAAGACATCGTGAAACAGATGAATGAAGACATCCCGATCTGGGAGAACAAACGGTACCTGGAGCGACCGATGCTGTGCGA
>CAJIBX010000287.1_pt1 | contig 14227 bp, 28 predicted proteins | sample 9199471 | NCBI WGS metagenome assembly CAJIBX01 (sample SAMEA7708317, study PRJEB35096) | sediment metagenome | biome: marine neritic benthic zone biome [ENVO:01000025]; feature: sediment [ENVO:00002007]; material: shallow marine sediment [ENVO:03000034] sea grass bed [ENVO_01000059] ...
GTCGAACACCGAAGATGGGAACCGCCGCAACGACAAGCAGGATGGCCGTAAACGCCGGATGGTTGGGTCGGTTCCGGGTGTCGGGTGACGGCTGTCGCATCGAGCTCCTCGGCGAGGGCCGACTCTAGTGCAAATGGCCGTCGAATGCGACTGTAGAAGGCGCGGGTGTGCTATGTTCGGCGCCATGAAGGTCGCGATTGCTGTCGGAAAGCTCGGTGTTCTCGCGCTGTGGGCCTGGGGCATCGCCTCGTTCGTCGCACCCACGGCCGTGCCGGCGCCTGAGATCGGACGCATGGTGTTCCTCGGCCTGTTGGCGGTCCACGTCGTCGAGGTCTTTGCCTTTGCGCGCAAGCTGACAGCAGCCGGCGGCTCACTTGGCGGTCACGCCTGGCAGCTGCTCTTGTTTGGTTTTCTCCACGTCCTCGGCCAGAAGCAGGACACACCGGCCACCTAGATGGGTCACAAACGGCTACAAGTCGTCGTTCGAGGGCGTGTACAAGGCGTTTATTACCGCGCGACCGCGCAGCGTGAAGCACGACAGCAGGGCCTCTGTGGTTGGGTCAAGAACCGACGTGACGGTACCGTCGAGATGATTGTCGAAGGCGAAGAAGACCGAGTGAAGGACTTCCTCGTCTGGGCCCAACAGGGGCCAGCAACCGCACGGGTCGACAAGGTCGAGACGCGCTGGCGGAGCTACACGGGCGAGTTCACCGACTTCCGGATCGTCGCTTAGCGGATCGCGCCTACTCGTCGTCTTCGCTGGCTTCGTCCTGCGAAGCGTCTTCGTCGGCGTCGGCCTTGGGAGGCTTCTCTGTAGCGATGGGCACGTGTTCCGAGCCCAGGAGCTCGATGAGCGACATGGGGGCGTTATCGCCACGGCGGCGGTTCACCTTCAGGATGCGCGTGTAGCCACCACCCTTGTTGGCTTTGACCCGGTCGAGGTATCGCGGTGCGATATCGGTGAAGAGCTTGTGAAGCAGATCGACCTCTTCCGTGGTGCCGTCGGGGAACGTCTTGGCGAGCTTTGCCGGAAGGAACTTCGCCACCTGTCGCCGCGCGTGGAGGCGCTTGGCGAGCACGCGACCGCGTTCCTCGTCGCTCTTGATTTTCGCAACGTCGACCGTGAGGTCGTCGCCGAGACGAACCGCGCGCGTGATCAAGCGATCAGCGATGCGGCGAAGCTCCTTGGCCTTGGCGTCCGTGGTTTGGATGCGCTCGTGAAGGACGAGGTTACCGGCAAGATTGCGGAACATCGCCCGCCGATGGGGGGTGTTTCGTCCGAACTTCCTGCCTGCCTTCTGATGCCGCATCGTTCACGTCCCGCTATTGCGAAGCTTGTTGCTTCTTCCAGCGCTCGAGGAGTTGGGTCCAGTTGTCGATTTGCATGCCGAGCGACAGACCCATGTCTGCGAGGATTTCTTTGATTTCCTTGAGTGACTTGCGCCCGAAGTTCTTGGTCTTGAGCATCTCGCCCTCGGTCTTCTGGACGAGCTCGCCGATGAGCTTGATGTTCGCGTTCTGTAGGCAGTTGGCCGAGCGCACGGACAGCTCGAGCTCGTCGACGGAGCGGAACAGGTTGTCGTTGAGCGGCTCTTCTTCGTGCTCCTCTTCGACCGGTTCCTCTTGCTCCTCGAAGTTGATGAAGATGGTGAGTTGGTCTTTGAGGATCTTGGCGGCGTATGCCACGGCGTCGGCCGGCTTGACCGCGCCATTGGTCCAGACCTCGAGGGTGAGCTTGTCGTAGTCCGTGATCTGACCGACGCGCGCATTGGTTACCGTGTAGTTCACTTTGCGAATGGGCGAGAAGAGCGCATCGATGGGAATGGTGCCGATCGACATGCCAGGCGTTTTGTTCTTTTCGGCAGACACATAGCCGTGGCCGACGTTGATGGTCAGGTCGGCGGCAAAGCGCCCGCCCTTGGCGACGGTGCAGATCCTGTGGTCGGGATTGAGGATTTCGATCTGGTCGCTGACCTTGATGTCGCCCGCAATGACTTCGCACGGACCCTCTTTTTCGATCCGGACGGCCTGTGGTTTGGCGGTGTATGACCGAACGACGACCTCTTTGAAATTGAGGACCATCTCGGTGACGTCCTCGACGACGTCAGGAACCGAGGTGAACTCGTGCAGCGCGCCATCGATCTTGACGGCAGTAATCGCCGCCCCTTGCAGCGAGGACAAGAGCACACGGCGCAGCGAGTTGCCGAGTGTGATACCGAAGCCGCGTTCAAGCGGTTCGACGACAAACTTGCCGTAGGTATCGGTGAGCGTCTCTTGGTCGACCGGAACCGACCGGGGGCGAATCAACTCGCGCCAGTTTCGTGCAATGAGATTCGGGCTCGTCATATCTTCTCCGCTTTGAGAATCAAACTCGGCGCCGTTTGGGCGGACGGCATCCGTTGTGAGGAATCGGGGTTACGTCTCTGATCAGGGTCACGCGCATCCCGACGTTTTGAAATGCGCGGAGAGCAGACTCTCGTCCGGCTCCGGGGCCCTTCACAAAAATTGCCAGTGTGTTCATACCGACGTCTTGCGCCTTGCGTGCGGCGGCTTCGGCGGCGAGCTGCGCCGCGAACGGGGTGCTCTTGCGAGAGCCTTTGAACCCCCGTGCTCCGGCACTGGCCCAAGAGATCGCCTCACCGTTGAGATCGGTAATGGTCACGATGGTGTTGTTGAAGGTCGACTGAATGTGGGCGATGCCGTTCTTGACGACCCTCTTGGTTTTTCGCTTCTTTTTGGTTTTGGCTTTCGCCTTGGGCTTGGGCTTTGCCTTTGCCTTTGCTTGTTTCGCTTGCGCCATCTGTGTGCTCCCTAGCGCTTGCGCGACATCACGCCTCTACGGCGCCCTTTTCGCGTGCGGGCGTTGGTGGATGTACGTTGACCCCGGGCGGGCAAGCCGCGCCGATGTCGAAGACCACGGTAGCAACCGAGGTCCATGAGTCTCTTGATGTGCATGGTCGTTTCACGCTTGAGATCGCCCTCGACCTTGAAGTTCTGGTCGATGCACTCGCGGATCTTCCGGACCTCGGCCTCGTCGAGCTCGTCGGCCTTCTTGCTTTCCGAAATACCCGTCAGCTCGCAGATCTGTTTCGCGACATGCGGGCCGATGCCGTAGATATACTGAAGCGCAATCACGGTGTGCTTCCTGCCGGGGATATCGACGCCTGCGATGCGTGCCATGCTCTGTACCTCTAGCCCTGTCGCTGCTTGTGACGTGGGTTTTCGCAAAGGACGCGCACCACGCCCTTACGGCGCACGATCTTGCACTTGTCACAGATTTTCTTGACGCTGGGTCGGACTTTCATCAGGACTCAATCCCTAGGGCTTGCTTGATTCGCTCGTTAACTTCTTCCAACGACCCGACCCCGTCCAAGGCCTCCACGATTCCCTTTTCCTTGTAGTAAGCGAGAACGGGCTCGGTTTTGCTCTTGTATTCCTCGTAGCGCTTGCGGACGACCTCCTCGGTATCATCTTTGCGCTGTACGATTTTTGTACCGCCGCAAGTGCTACAAACCCCGCTCGAGGGCGGCGGAGTATAGCTGACGTGATAGGTCTGTCCACAGTCGAGGCAGACCCTGCGGCCGGTGACCCGGTCGACGATAGACTCCAGTGGGACCTCGAGAGAGACGACCTTTTCGATGCGGCGATCCAGCCGCCCCAGAAGCTGGTCGAGCTCTTCGGCCTGGGCACGTGTGCGCGGGTAACCGTCGAAAATTGCACCATTTTTCGCGTCGTCTTGGCGGAGGCGTCGCTCCATGAGCTCCAGGACGAGGGCATCGGGCACGAGCTCGCCGGCTGACATATACGCATCGAACCGCTGGCCGAGCTCGGAGCCAGACTTCCGCTCGGCGCGCATCATGTCGCCGGTGGAGATCTGAGGGATCTGGAGCAGGTCGAGGAGTAGCTTCGCCTGGGTACCTTTCCCCGCGCCGGGCGGTCCGAAAAGCAGGAGGTCCATTCTTCAGCTCCTTCCGCGAATACGGGGGCCCCGGGTTCCGGTCAGGCCCTCGTAGTGACGGGTGATGAGGTAGCTCTCGGTATGCTGCGCCAAATCGAGCGCAACGCCAACGACGATCATGAGCGAGGTGCCGCCGAGATAGAACGGCACGTTCCAGCGTGCCTGGAGGAGCGTCGGAACCGTGCAGACGAGCGCGACATAGAGTGCGCCGCCTACGGTAATGCGGGTGAGCACGGCGTCGATGTACTCGGCGGTCGACTTGCCTGGTCGTACTCCCGGGATGAATGCGTTTTGCTTCTTTAGGTTTTCGGCGACATCGACCGGTTGGAACGTGATGGCCGTGTAGAAGAAGCAGAAGAAGATCGTCATCACGGCAAAAACCACGATGTACACCCATCCTCCAGGAACCAAGTTGTTGCTGATCCAGCGCATCGCGTCCGAAAGATACGGGACATTGGTTCCCGCAAGCGTGACCGGAAACATCATCAATGAAGACGTGAAGATCGGCGGAATGACGCCGGACATGTTGACCCGCAACGGGAGATGCGATTGCTGTCCGCCGTACATCTTGCGCCCGATCATGCGTTTGGCGTAGGTGATCGGGAGTCGCCGCTGAGCTCGCTCGAAAAATACGATGATGCCAGTGACGCCGAGCGCGATGACGACGATCAGCATGGCGTCAATCGGCTTGAGCTCGCCGAGCTTGAGTTGCTCGAACGAGAGGAAAAGCGCGTCGGGCAGGTTTGCGATGATGCCGGCAAAAATGATCAAAGAGATGCCGTTCCCCAGGCCTCGCTCGGTGATTTGCTCGCCGAGCCACATCAAGAACGAAGTGCCGGTCGTAAGAGCAAGGACGGTCATCAGACGAAAGCCCCATCCGGGCTCAGCCACGATGTCGCCCGCAGTCGAGTTCTCGTTCCAGCCCTCCCAGAGCATCGCCAGGCCGAGACCTTGAAATACGCTGAGGGCAACCGTGCCGTACCGGGTGTACTGGTTGATCTTTCGTTGGCCTGCCTCGCCCTCTTTCCGGAGCTCCATGAGCTGCGGGATCACCACCGTCATGAGTGACAGAATGATGCTCGCCGAGACGTACGGCATGATGTTGAGCGCGAAGATCGAGGCCTGCTCGAGCGCGCCACCGGAAAACAGGTTGAACAGGCTGAGGAAGCCACCGGACTGGCCCGCGACGAACTTCCGCATCGCTCCTCGGTCGACGCCGGGCGTTGTCACGAAGATGCCGACCCGGTAGATCGCGATCATCCCAAGCGTGAACAGAATGCGGCGCCGGAGCTCTTCGATGCGGAAGATGTTGGTAAGCACGCTCATGGGTTCGCCGGTCGGTTCAGCCTCAGCTCACGATTTCGGTGGTTCCGCCTGCCTTTTCGATTTTGTCTTTTGCCGAAGCGCTGAACGCATGCAGCTTGACCGTTAAGGCGCGATCGAGATCACCATCGCCGAGCACCTTGATCCGGTCCACTTTTCGCTTGATGAGCCCTGCTTCGCGGACAGCCGACTCATCTACGGTGGCGCCCGCTTTGAAACGCAGAAGGTCCTTGACGTTGATCACGCCAACGTTCTTGGAGAACGGATTGAGGAAACCTCGCTTCGGTAGGCGCCGATAGAGCGGCGTTTGGCCACCCTCGAACCCGAGCTTGCTGAAGTTACCGGGACTACGGGCCTTTTGGCCCTTCATGCCATGGCCGCCTGTCTTGCCCAGACCGGAACCCAGTCCTCTGCCCTTGCGACGTTTCTCGCGAACGGCGCCCTCGGGCGGACGAAGCCTCGACAGTATCGGTTCGGCGGGTTCTTCTTTCTTAGCCATCCTTTGGATCCTTCTTGGGGGTCTTGCGCTTCGTTGCCGGCTTCTTGGCCGCCGGCTTGCGTGCCGGCTTGGCCGCCGTGGCCTTGGCGGACGCGGAAGCCTTGGCTGGCGTCGCACCCTCAGGGGCCGGCGGTGGGGGTGGCGCACTGTGTCTCTTGGTCGTCGTCTTCTTGGCGGTGCCGCTCACCTCTTCGACCTGAACGAGATGGAGCACCTTCTTGATCATCCCGCGAAAAGACGGCGTGTTGTCGACCAGCACCTCCGTCTGCGGACCCTTGAGCCCGAGACCGCGCAACACCCGCCGCTGCCGATCGACACGACCGATTTCACTTCGAACTTGGGTGACCTTGAGCTTGTTCGCAGCCATCGTCTTCTCCGCCTATGCCGTAGCCTCGGTGGACTCGGCAGACTCATCCGCCTGGGTAGTGTCCGTCTCTTCAGTGATCGCCGGTGCCGAGGCGCTTGGACGCTTGCTCCGTTGCGGAGCAACGTCGTCGACGGGCTTGCCCCGACGGAGGGCCACGTCTTCGGGTGCCTCGAGCAATTGAAGCGCCGCGACCGTTGCATTGACCACGTTGTGGGGATTGGTCGTTCCCAGAATCTTTGCGAGGACGTCTTTGACGCCCGCCGCCTCGAGCACCGCTCGCATGGCGCCGCCGGCAATGACGCCCGTTCCCTCAGAGGCGGGTCGCAGAACGATCCGGCCGGCGCCGGAGCGCCCGTCGACCTTGTGAGGAATGGTGCGTCCGGTGAGCGGCACTCGGAAGAGGCTCTTCTTGGCGCGCTCATTTCCTTTGCGAATCGCCTCCGGGACTTCGTTGGCTTTGCCCATGCCGACACCGACGTGCCCAGCGCCGTCACCGACGACGACGAGCGCACTGAAGCTGAAACGGCGACCGCCTTTGACGACCTTGGCTACGCGGTTGATGTGGATCACGCGATCGGTGAGATCGTCGAGTGTGTTTGGGTCAATGATTTCGTCAGTAAATGCCATGATTCCTCAGAAGTTGAGCCCAGCCTCGCGTGCAGCATCTGCGAGCGCGCGGACCCGTCCGTGATAGCGATACCCACTCCGGTCGAAGACCACCTTGTCGATCCCCTTGTCGAGACACGTCTTGGCGAGGCTCTCGCCGACCGCCTTTGCGGAGTCGACCTTGCCTCCGCCAGCGGACTCATCCTGTTGTTTCGACGAGGCCGCGGCAATCGTCTTGCCTTGGGTGTCATCGATGACCTGAGCGTAGATGTGCTTGTGGCTTCGGAACACCGTCAACCGCGGCCGCTCCGACGTGCCTTGCACCTTCTTGCGGATTCGCACTTTGCGACGTGGGCGACCTCTTAGCTTCTTCAAACCCATGGCTATGCTGCTCCTGCCTTGCCGGCCTTGCCGGCCTTCTCGCGAACCCGCTCACCGGTGTAGCGGACGCCCTTGCCGTTGTACGGCTCGGGCGGCCGTACCGCTCGGATCCGCGCAGCGACCTGCCCGACGAGCTGCTTGTCGGCAGACTCGAGGTGCACGCGGGGGAACTTGGTGCCCGCTTCGTCGATGGTTTCGACCTTGATCGAAACCTGCGTGGGGATATCTAGCAGTGGTTGGTGCGAGAGGCCGACGGTCATCTTGAGCTGGTTGTTCTTGAACTCGGCGCGATAGCCGACGCCACGAAAATCGAGCGACTTTTTGTAGCCCTCGGAGACACCCTGAATCATGTTGTCTATCAACGCGCGTCCGAGGCCCTGATACTGGGTCCCCAGCTTGCCCGTCCCTTCGGCCGGAACGACGCTGACCTGTCCGTCTTTGTGCTCGACTTTGATCTCAGGACGGAAGGTGCGTTTCAGCTCACCCTTCGGCCCTTTGACGGTAACATCTTGACCATTGACCGAGATCTGCACGCCCTCGCGCACGGCGACGGGCTTCTTGCCGTTGCGCGATTGCTTGTGTGCCTGTGCTTCAGAGCTCATCACCAAACCTCGCAGAGCACCTCTCCGCCCAGCCGCTGATGACGCGCGTCTCGATCGGTCATCACGCCGTGAGAGGTGGAAAGAATCGCGACCCCCATGCCATTCTGAACCTTGGGAATCTCGCGATGTCCGACATAGTAACGACGGCCCGGGCGACTCGCGCGGCGAATGCCAGCAAACGCAGGACGACGGTCCCGACCGTACTTGAGGAAGAGCGTCAGGGTGTTTGGCGGGCCCTCTTCGACGCGGAAGTCGTCGATGAAGCCCTCCTGCTTGAGGATCCCCGCAAGGTGAACCTTCAGCTTGGACGCGGGGATGGCGGTGCGGTCGTGGTGCGCGAGCGCAGCGTTCCGCAGTCGGGTCAACATGTCAGCAACGGGGTCGGTCATCATGGCGACGGTCTCCTACCAACTCGACTTCGTAACGCCCGGGATGTCACCCGAGAGCGCATACTTGCGAAGGCAAATGCGGCACATCTGAAACTTGCGATAGTAGCCGCGCGGACGGCCACAGACCTGACAACGGTTGCGTTGTCGAACAGCGAACTTTGGTGTTTTCTTCATTTTTGCGAAAGCGCGTTGACTGGCCATCGAACTCCTCAACTCCTGAACGGCATGCCAAGGCCTTTAAGCAGCGCGCGGCCGTGCTCGTCGGTGTCGGCGCTGGTTACGAACGTGACGTTCATGCCTTTGATACTGTCGACCTTGTCGTAGTCGATCTCCGGAAAGATGATCTGCTCGCGAATGCCGAGCGTGTAGTTGCCACGTCCATCGAACGCCTTGGGGCTCACGCCTTTGAAGTCGCGCGTCCTCGGAAGGGCGATGGCGGTGAGACGGTCGACGAAGTCCCACATGAGGTCGCGGCGAAGCGTCACCTTGACTCCGATTGGCATCCCTTGCCGAAGTTTGAATGTCGCAATGGACTTGCGAGCCTTTGCAACGACGGGCTTTTGGCCGGCAATCGCGGAGAGCTCGGCCGTTGCCGATTCGATGAGCTTGGCGTTCTGGACGGCGTCGCCAAGGCCCATGTTGACCACCACCTTTTCGAGTCGCGGCACCTGCATTGGGTTCTCGAGAGAGAACTCCTTCATCAGGTGCGGCACGACCTCCTGTCGGTACTTCGTTCTGAGTCTGCTTACGTATTCAGCCATGGTTTTCTAGTCCAGCACCGACCCGCTCTTGACGGTCACCCGCACTTTGCGGTCTGGGTCTTTCTTGTCGGCCGCGTAGCGAATCCGGGTCGGCTCGTCGGTCTTTGGGTCGATCAACATCACGTTGGAAATGTCGATGGGTGCTTCCTTTTCGATGATGCCCGCCTCTTTGAACTTGCGAGCACTCTGGTGGCGCTTGATTTGGTTGACGCCTTCGACGATCACCTCGCCCGGCAGCACCTTGAGCACGCGACCTCGCGCGCCCTTGTCTTTGCCTGCCGTCACGATGACGAGGTCGTCTCTCCTGATGCGCGCGGCCATCACACTACCTCCGGAGCAAGGGATACGATCTTCATGAAGCGCTTGGCACGGAGCTCTCTTGCAACTGGACCGAAGATGCGCGTGCCGATCGGTTCGCCCTCTTTCGTGATCAAGACGGCGCTGTTGGTGTCGAACTTGATGTACGTGCCGTCGGGACGGCGATACTCGCGCTTGGTGCGCACGACCACGGCGCGCGCAACTTCGCCCTTCTTGACGCGAGCTGTTGGAATCGCCTCTTTGATCGACACGACGATCACATCGCCGAGGGCCGCATAACGTCGCCGCGACCCACCGAGCACCTTGATGCAGGCTACGCGCTTGGCGCCGCTGTTGTCGGCCACGTCGAGCTGTGTTTCGGCCTGGATCATCTCATACCTCCGGCGGGCGCTCGACGAGGCGAATCACCTCCCAGCGCTTGGTCTTTGAGCGGGGGCGACAGGCCCGGATCTCGACGAGATCATTGATGCGGTATTCGTTCTGCTCATCGTGAGCATGAAAGCGCTTTCGGCGCTTGACGTACTTGCCGTAGAATGGGTCGCGTGAACGGCGCACCACCTCGACGACCACGGTTTGCTGGGCACGGCCCTTCGCCTTGGTGTCGTTGACCACGCGCCCCACCAGGCGTCGTCGCCGGCCGCGCGGGCTTTCGGTTTGGGTCTGGGTATGCTCAGCCATCGGTCTTCTCCGCTCTCAAACGCTCAGTCAAAATCGTCCGCACGCGCGCAACGTCGCGACGAAGTTTGTTGATCGAGCTCGTATCGTCCAACTGGCTCGTGTGATTGTCGAACCGCGCCTTCCATAGCTGGCGGCGAAGGTCGTCCTGGAGCGTGACGAGCTCCTCGGTCGAGCGCTCGCGAATGTCTTCGGCCTTCATAACTCCTCCTCGCGCGAGCGGAAGTGCGTCTTCAGCGGCAGCTTGGTCGAAGCGAGCTTGAACGCCTCGCGCGCGAGGTCCTCGGGAACGCCCTGGATCTCGTAGAGCATGCGACCCGGCTTGATGACGGCCACCCAGCCCTCGACGGGACCCTTGCCCTTCCCCTGCCGAGTCTCGAGTGGCTTCTTGGTGATGGGCTTGTCCGGGAAGATACGGATGAACAGCTTCCCTTGGCGCTTGACCTTTCGGGAGATGCTCATGCGCGCCGCTTCGATCTGGCGCTGGGAGATGCGTCCTGGTTCCGCTGCCATCAGACCAAAGTCGCCAAACGAGACCTTGCTGCCGCGATAGGCTTTGCCTCGCATGCGCCCCTTTTGGCGCTTTCGGAACTTCATTTTCTTGGGTTGCAGCATTTGCCTATGCCTTCGCGCTCGCCACGGGCGCGCCTCGCCGTTGGGGAAGTTGCTCGCCCCGGAAAATCCAACACTTGATGCCGACCGTCCCCGCCTTCGTTTTAGCGGTGACCTCGCCGTAGTCGATCTCAGCGCGAAGCGTGTGCAGCGGTACCCGGCCCTCGCGGTACCACTCGGAGCGAGCGATCTCGGCACCGCCCAATCGGCCTGCGGCGTTCACACGAATACCCTTCACCCCAAACTTCATTGCGGTCGACACGGCCTTCTTCATGGCGCGGCGAAACGCCACGCGCCGCTCGAGCTGGGCGGCGATGTTCTCGGCGACGAGCTTGGCGTTGGTTTCCGCTTTGCGGATCTCTTGGGTGTCGAGGAAGAGCTCGTTGTCGGTCAGCTTCTGGAGGTCGATCTTGAGCTGCTCGACGCCGGCGCCGCGCTTTCCGATGATGATGCCCGGGCGCGACGTGTAGATCACCACCTTCGCCTTGCTCGCGGCCCGCTCGATTTCGATGTTGGCGATGCCCGCATGCGGGTACTTGTCGCGAATCGCTTTTTTGATTTTGAGGTCTTCATGCAGCCACTTCGCGTACTGCTTGTCTTCGAACCAACGGGACCTCCAGTTGGTGACGACACCGAGACGAAAACCGTAAGGATGTACTTTCTGACCCACGTTTAGCTCTCTTCCCCATCGCTGATGACGATGGTGATGTGACTCATGCCTTTGACGATGCGCGTTGCCCGCCCCTGTGCACGCGGGCGCCACCGTCGCATGTGCTGGTTGGGCGCCATATCAGCGAAGGCGGTCGTGATGACGAGCGCGTCGAGATCGACGCTGTCGTCGGCATTTTGTGCATTGGCAATGGCACTATCGATGATCTTGGCGACGATCGGCGCGGCTGACCTGCGCGTAAAGCGGAGCTCGTTCAGCGCGGCGGCGACATTCTTCCCGCGCACCATATCGAGCACGACGCGAGCCTTGCGCGGCGCGATGCGTTGGAATCTGGCTTTGGCGATCGCTTCCATTACTTCTTACCTGTCGCTGGATTGATCTTTCTCACTGCACCAGCCTTCTTGTCGGAGGCATGGCCATGAAAGGTACGGGTGGGTGCGAATTCGCCGAGCTTGTGTCCGACCATATTCTCGGTGACGAACACCGTGACGAACTTGCGGCCGTTATGAACCGCGAATGTGTGCCCCACGAAGTCGGGCGTGATCGTGGAACGCCGGGACCAGGTGCGAATCATCTTCTTGCCGCCCGATTTGACCTGCGCCTCGATCTTTCTCTCGAGGTGGGCGTCGACGAATGGGCCTTTCTTGACTGAGCGCGCCATTACTTCTTCTTTCGTCGGCGAACGATGAACTTGTCGGTCGCCTTGTTGGTTCTGGTCTTCAGGCCCTTGGCCAGCTGACCCCATGGGGAGCATGGATGCCTACCCCCTGCGGTGCGTCCCTCGCCGCCACCCATGGGATGATCGACCGGGTTCATCGTCGTACCTCGGTTGTGTGGCCGCCGGCCAAGCCAGCGTTTGCGACCGGCTTTGCCGAGCTTGAAGCGAGCATGTTGCGTATTGCTCACCTGCCCGACGGTTGCGCGGCAGTTGAGGTGCACCATGCGGACTTCGTGAGACGGGAGACGGACTTGCGCATAGTCGCCGTCTTTGGCCATCAGTTGCGCCGCGGTGCCGGCAGAGCGGACGAGCTGCGCACCCTTGCCGATTTTCAGCTCGATGTTGTGGATGACGGTGCCGAGCGGCATGTGCCGTAGTGGCATCGCATTGCCGGGCTTCACGTCGGCCTTGCTCGATGACACGACCTGCTGACCTACCCGCAGGCCGTCGGGCGCGAGGATGTAGGCCTTCTCGCCGTCGGCGTAGTGCAGAAGGGCGATGCGCGCGGAACGGTTGGGATCGTACTCGATGGCTTTGACCGTCGCCGGAACGCCGATCTTGTTCCGCCTGAAGTCTATCTTGCGGAGACGGCGCTTGTGGCCACCACCGCGGAAGCGAACGGTAATGCGACCGTTGTTGTTGCGGCCGCCTTTGCTCTTCTTGGGATCCAACAGGCTGCGCTCGGGCTTGCCTTTGGTGATCATGTCGAAGTCGGGCGTCTCGTAGAAACGGCGCGCCGGAGAAGTGGGCTTGAAACGTCTGACCGGCATGATCAGGCTCCCTCAAAGAAGTCGATCGTCTCGCCCTCTTTCAGGGTAACGATCGCTTTTTTCCAGTTGCGGGTCTTGGCATAGCGACGCCCCATGCGTCGCATGTGCCCCCGCACGATGAGCGTGCGGACGTCCTTGACAGACACGTTGAAGAGCCGTTCGACGGCGTCTCGGACTTGAATTTTGTTGGCGTCGAGGTCGACCTCGAAGAGGTACTGATTCTGGTTCTCGCGAAGCCGCGCGCCCTTTTCGGTGAGGACCAGGGGACGCTTGATGATCTGCTCAACTTGCATCGCCGCCTCCCTTCTTCGCCGCGGGCTTGGCCGCCGGCTTGGGAGCCTTGGCTTTGGCGGAGGCGGAAGCCTTGGCGGAAGTGGACCGCTTGGGGGTGGTAGCTTTGGGCTTGCCGCTGGCGGCTGGCCGCTGGCCGTTGCAACGGGTTTCGAGCGCCTCGACAGCACTCTTGGTCAACACCAAGTGGTCGTAGCGAAGCAGGTCGTAGATGTTGACGCCTTCGGGTGGAATGACGCTGTGACGCGGGAGATTCCGCGCACTGAGTCGAAGGGTAGTGTTTTCTTTGTCGTCGACGATGAGTGCGCTCGACTCGACCTTGAGTTTGTTCAAAACGTCGGCAAGCTTCTTGGTTTTGATCTCTTTCAGCTTGAAATCATCGACGACCAAAAGCCGCCCTTCTTGTAGCTTCTGCGATAGAGCGCCGCACAAAGCACCGAGCCGCATCTTGCGGGGTGGACGATATGCGTAGCTCCTGGGTTTGGGGCCGTGAGCTTGGCCACCACCGGCAAAGATTGGAGCGCTGATCGCTCCGTGGCGGGCCCGCCCGGTACCTTTTTGCTTGTAGAGCTTACGGCTCGAGGCGGTGACGGCGGCGCGGTTCTTGGTGTTGGCCGCACCGGCTCGGCGCGACGCGAGCTGCGACTTGAGTACCTCGTAAAGGAGGCCCTCGTTCACCTCGGCGCCGAAGACCTTGTCGGAGAGCTCGAGCTCGCCGACGCCTTTCCGACTCAAGTTGTAGACTTTGACCTTCGCCATCGGTCGTTCCTCAGGATTTGAGTTCTACGTCGACGCCTGCTGACAAATCGAGCTTCATCAGTGCGTCGAGTGTTTGTTGAGTGGGTTCGAGAATGTCCAACAGCCGCTTGTGCGTTCGAATCTCGAACTGCTCTCGAGACTTCTTGTCGACGTGCGGGCCTCTGAGAACGGTGTACTTGTTGATGCGTGTGGGCAGCGGAATCGGGCCCGCAACGCGCGCACCGGTGCGCTTTGCCGTATCGACGATCTCGGTCGCGGACTGGTCGAGTAGACGGTGGTCGTACGCTTTGAGCCTGATTCGGATTTTTGTGGTCGCTGCCATGGTTCTTCCTGGTTACTCGAGGATCTTGGCGATGACGCCGGCGCCGACGGTGCGACCGCCCTCGCGAATGGCAAAGTTCTGCTTCTCTTCCATCGCGACCGGGGTGATGAGCTCGACGACCATGTTCACGTTGTCGCCCGGCATGACCATCTTGATCTCTTCGGGAAGCTCGATCTTGCCCGTCACATCCAGGGTCCGCATGTAGA